>Ga0123355_10000835_pt1 | contig 42332 bp, 46 predicted proteins | sample TergutEmb28metaG_3_FD_89872 | JGI IMG/M metagenome (GOLD analysis project Ga0123355, IMG submission 89872) | Embiratermes neotenicus P1 segment gut microbial communities from Petit-Saut dam, French Guiana - Emb289 P1 | ecosystem: Host-associated > Arthropoda: Insects > Digestive system > Gut ...
ACGGCACCCCCATAGAAATTTTACAAGGGGTAGCTACAGTTTACACAACGGATACACATGTAATTGCTATCGGAATTGATGGCAGTTTATGGGGCTGGTCAAGCAGATGGATGCAGCATATGCCGTGGGAAAGCTTGGCAGGCTACTGGGGCCAGTCTGTAAACGTGGTTAACCAGCACCTGCCGTCACACCTGCTGGATTCGGTTGTTTCTGTTATCGGTGCAGGCAATGTTACATATGCCATTCAGGCCGACGGCAGTATATGGGCACTTGGCCTTGGCCTGGACGGGTTACTTCAAACAAGTGCATGGATACACAACCTAAGCCCCGTAAATATCAGTTATGGGTTTTCCTTTGCCCGTGGGGGCGGTACCCCTTTGGGTTTGGGTTATGTAGCTGATATACCGCTTTCGTTTGCGCATAATCACCCGCTGCCTATTATGGCATCAGACCCGTGGGCGCATTTATTTATAGACGGGGAAGCCAGGCTTTGGACTTGGTACACAAGCCAGGGTGGGCTGTATAGAACAGGTTTTATCTACGGTATGTACTACGACGAATGGGATAACACACCTATATATCTTATGGACTCGGTAGTTTACGCCCGTGCAGGCAGCGGCGCGATTCATGCCCTAAAAGCAAACGGGGAGTTATGGTTCATATTGCGCGGCGTAAACGAGCCGCCTACCCTTGTTGCAGACCGGGTGGCGGCAATCTTCGGCGAATGGGGCACCTATTTTGCCGTAAAAGAAGACGGCAGCTTATGGGGCTGGGGCCATAATTTTAATAATCAGTTGGGCATTGACGGACTAGACCATCATGTATTATACCCGACAGAAATCATGGATTCCGTCGGGGCATTGTATACCGGCAGCGGCACAGCCTTCGCCCACAGGCTCGACGGAAGCCTATTGTCCTGGGGGCGAAATGACGCCGGGCTGCTTGGCACCGGCCATGGCAGGGTAGTAAGCCCCCTTACAGATTCCTATAATTTTTACCCACCGGCAGAAGTCATAACGGATGTGTCAGTTTTCCATTTATATGAACGCAGTGCATTTGCCATCCAAAATAACGGATATTTGTGGGCTTGGGGGGATAATAACGCCGGCAGGCTTGGAGACGGTACAATGGCTAACCGGGATACCCCCGTTAAAATTATGGATGGGGTTGCGGCCGTTTACACAACCGGGGCCAGCACCTTTGCTAGAAGGGCCGACGGCAGCTTATGGGCCTGGGGTTGGAATTCCCAGGGCCAGCTAGGGGACGGCACGGCCGTTAGCAGCCTTTCCCCTGTACGTATTATGGGTTATGTACGGGATTTGTATCTTGCCCCCGGCGCAAGTTTTGCCATCCGGTATGACAATAGCCTTTGGGCCTGGGGTGGCAGGTTTGGGCCTACGCCCACACGCCTTATGGACGCGGCGCACGCTGTATATACCCGAAATGATGATATGACTATACATTACATTCGCGATATATCGGGCGGGCTATGGGTTTTGGATAATTATCATACGGTGCCGGAGTTATTTATGGACGCCGTTGAAGAACTGTTTATAACAGATAGCGAAGTATTCGCCCTAAGAGAAAGCGGTGAGTTGTGGACATGGGGCCGTAGCCGTAACAGAGATTATATCAGACGCGATAAGGCGGTTAGGATATATTTTGAAAGATAGAATTCCCGCTTTAACACGGGATAGCAAATATTGTATACGAGACTGTATCCTACTATAATATATATAGTTTTGTGAATGTTACACTTAAAGAGAGGAGAATCAGCTATGTCTGAAAAAGTTTTAAACCCGAACTGCCCATGCACCAGCAATTGCGAGCGCCATGGGGATTGCAAAGCCTGCCAGGCCAACCACGCAGCCAGAGGAAACCTTCCCGCTTGCCAAAGGGTTAAAGAAAGCGCGGATGGGAAATAGTCACGGGTTTGCCTTGGCGGTTATGGTCTACTTTGTAGCGGCTGTTTCATGAAGGCCCCAAAAGAAGAGCCCTTTGGTTTTTCTCATAAGCTCTGGCTTATGTTGAATGAAACCAAAGGGCTCTTCTCTTGATATGATTATGGCAAGCTGGCCGGCACCCTTCTATTGTTCAGCACGCTACACCCTCTAGTTTATTGGGAAATGGTCCAGCGCAGCCAAAATATAGTTATAGTACGTCACGCCATGGTCTACTAATGTAGTCAGAGTCACGCCGTGGTTGTGTAAGCCGGTGCGTTCGGCAATTATATCTACCATTATTTGCTCTAGGGAATTAATATCAATGCCTTCGTTTTGCATTTCCCCACGCATCCAGCTTACACCGTATTCGGCGGCGGCAAGTGGGAGCAACAGGTATGTTGACATAGGCAATGCGGCTATACGGCCTTGCAGCCCTCTTTCGTTAAGTTCTTGTCTTATTTCGCTTATAAGCTGATGCATATCCGGTATTTCACCGGTAGAATCGGCCGTCATGTCTGATATTTGTAGATTTACAGCAAGATTTACAATGTCCGGTTCAAACCATCCCCCAGACATTGGCAAATAAATAAAGCCATGCATACTCCAAGACCAGAACACCCTCTCGTTATCCAAGCCAAAAAGCACAATGTCCGTTCCCAGTTCTTCAATAAGGTGCGGGATTGTTTCTTCCATAAACATATGAAAGCTGCTGCCGCATTGAATGGCGCCGCGAATGTCAACTTCTACAAATTGAAGCCCTATTTCCGCACTTTTGTCGCGCATGAAGCGGTGCAAATCAGATTCTTCGTATTCATCAGACCTGTCATAATCTTCCTCGCCCCATGCCCACACAATGCTGGTGTCATAAAAATAAACAAGGGTTCTGGCACCAAGTTCCATAGCCTGTGCGGGGAAAGTTCTATTCATTGTATCTATATTCAAAATCAAGTTTGCATTTGTGGCAGCCCATGCAAGATTGTTGTCACGGAAAGGAAGATCATCATGCCATTGCTCTTCGTTTGTGGTGCGGTATTCCAGATAGATAACAAAAATATCGTCCCGTGTTTCGCGCAATATGCTAACGATATGGTCTGTTCTATACCATGCAGGGCTGATAATCAGCATCTTTATTTCAGGGTTATTTGCAATTGCTTCTATCAGCACGATCACTTCATCGCTTCTAAAATCCAGCCTTGACCAAGCATAAACTATCACATTGTCCGGGCCATGCCTTTCCACAAGTTCTGTTACCCAAGGGCTTACTTGATAGGGGTTTGAGTTCGTTCGCCATGTATCTGTAAGAATCGCAATTTTGCCAGGCAACTCAGGATAATAATCCAATATGCGCCCCGGCCCCAGTGTCACAGCTACCGGCATAAGAAAGTCCGGCAATTGCTGGTATGTGGCGGGCACGGCTTCTTCTGTATCATCCTCATGGGGTTGGTTGTCATGGTATGTTTCGTCTTCAGGCTCAGGGTCGGCATTCTCCTCAGCTAGAGTATACTCACCTGTATCTGAGTAAATCCCGGGATGATACTCTTGTCGGCTATCGCAGGCCGCCAAAAGTAACACTATTAATATTAGTAGAGTTTGAACTATCCTGTTTTTCATACCTTGCTCTCCTTATGCTTTATTGCTGTTTTGTTAGAAATTGGACTGCGCCGGAAAATGCATTGAAGCGTTGTATTTTCTGGCTTGCTTCAGCCCATTTTAAATCGAAACGCCTATATCAACACCACTATGCCGGTATACTGCCTGCATATGTATTTAACTCCGTAAGCGGCAGCTTTCGGTCAGATTTCTGATATAAATTATATCACTATCCATACATACATCCTATAAATTTTCTATAAACTTACTGTTAAATTACAAATAAATTACAGGTGTGATTATGCTGTTATTATTACGAAATTGTATAGACAGCGAACATATTCACACAAGCAACTCCTTCAGCGACTGCACAATGTATTCAACTTCATCCACAGTATTAAAATATCCAAAAGAGAATCTAACAGTGCCGTGGGGGTAGGTGCCAAGGGTTTTATGGGCAATAGGAGCGCAGTGTAAGCCGCAACGGGTCATAATGCCATAATCCTCGTCAAGGGAGGCGGCGATTGCAGCGTTATCGTTTTCAGGGAAATTAAGTGAAACCACCGCTACTCTGCCGGTGGTATCTTTTTTGCCAATAATATCTACCCCGCCAATGCCTTTAACCTTTGCCATAAATGCAGAGGTAAGGCTCATTTCTTTTTCATATATGGCCTTTATGCCTATGGAATTTACATACATTGCGGCTTCCTTTAGCCCAATAATCCCGGGGATGTTCATCGTCCCGGATTCGAATTTATCCGGAAGGATATCCGGCTGCTCGTACCCATATGAAAAGCTGCCCGTGCCCCCTGTTATTATGGGTGCGATTTCATCGGCCAGCTGCTTCTTAATAATAAAACCGCCAATGCCCTGGGGGGCCAAAAGCCCTTTATGCCCGGTAAAGGCCATGGCGTCTATTGTGCTTGCGTCTATGTCTAATGCCCCTGCCGTTTGTGCCGTGTCTACAATTAGCCTTATATTGTGCTTCCGGCATATTTCAGCCACGGCTTCGATTGGCATAATTGTACCGCTTACATTAGAGGCATGTGACATAACCACAGCCTTTGTTTCTTTTTTGATTAGCGGAATAATATCATCGGCCTTTAGTGAACCGTTTTTGCCGCATGGCACAATATCGTACGAAACCCCCGCAGTTTTAAGCGCGTACAAGGGCCTCATAACGGCATTATGCTCCATAGATGTAGTTATTACATGGCCGCCGTTTTTAAGCAGGCCTTGCAATAACATGTTGAGTGAATATGTAATGCTGGGGGTAAAAACCACTTCCCGGGGGCTCTTTGCATTAAACATATCGGCAAGCAGCTGTCGTGTTTCTAATACCTCCATGGCAATATCGTAAGAACCGGCGTAGCCGCCCCGGTTGATATTATACGCGCCGGTATCTAAAAATTTTTTAACGGCGTCAGGGACGCCTGGGGCTTTGGGGAAAGATGTTGAGCCGTTGTCGGTGTATATTTTTTTCATTGCAACCTCGCTTTATGGCTGTTTTGCTATTATCTTGCATCACGAAATTGTTGTCAAACCCGCCAATTCGTTATGGAAAGAACCGGTTTGCTTCAGCCCATTTCAAATCGAAACACCTATATGTAAGCAAAAATGCTATAATTGCGAAACGCAGTAACATAGAATTATGTAATTTAAAGTTTGAATTTTGGATGGAGGCCTAAACATGGTAGTAAAAAATGTAACAGAGGAATTAATACGCGAAGCTATGGAATTTCTTTCGCCGGACCAGCAGGCAACAGCCAACGACTTACACGAGTTAGCAAAGTCCATTGGCTTAAAAATTGAAATGCGAAGAAACCTTCAAAAAGCAGGCAGGGGATATTACTTAGAGTATTCAACCAAAAAGCCTAAGCGGAAGCTATTCTATGTTCATACACATGAGCAATACAAAACCGACAAGATTACTTTAAGAATCAAAGCTAACCTATTTAGTATCGACGAGTATAGGGAAAGCGCAGAAAGAAGCCCTTTGGCAATTAAGAAATCTATCAAAGACACAGGTAACTGTATAAAATGCAGAGCCACATGTTTTGCAGCGAATCTAAAATACACATTAGACGGGGTAAATTATGACCCTTGTTATGGTCAAGGTCATTATTTTGAAAGCCTTAGCCCTTCGGAGTGGAGAGTGTTAAAGGAACTTATTGTAAATGAGCACAATGTAATCACGGCAGTAAAATGAACAAATATATAGCCACATTTTACAGCAATTTTGGGGCGATGTTGTATTTTAAGGCATTAAAAAAACAAGGCATCACGGCCAAGCTTATGCCTGTGCCAAGGAAAGTAAGTTCCTCATGCGGGACATGCGTGGGGTATGAACATATCTTGGCCGTTGACCATAATGACTGCGAACTTGACGGCGTCTTTATTGAAACGGATAAAGGGCTTGATTGTGTGCTAAGGAAGTAGTTTATGCTTCCAGCGCCCGGGCTACGGCCTTCTTCCACCCGGCTACTAGCTTAGCACGGGTATCGGCGCCCATTTGCGGCAGGAATTCCCGCTTTACTGCCCGGTTGGTTACTATATCATCTGTGCTTTGCCAGTAGCCTGCCCCAAGCCCCGCCAGGTAAGCGGCACCTAAAGCGGTGGATTCCGTAACCACAGGAAGTACGGTTTTAACACCCAGCACATCCGCTTGAAATTGCATAAGGAAATTGTTTGCGCTGGCACCCCCGTCTACTTGCAGGGCGTCTATTGGGGTGTGGGCATCTGCCGTCATTGCATCCATGATTTCCAATGTTTGATATGCCATAGACTCCAGCGCCGCACGCACTATATGGGCCTTGCTTGCCCCCCGGGTGAGGCCGGTAATACTGCCTCTGGCGTAGGCGTCCCAGTGGGGTGCCCCCAGCCCAACAAAGGCCGGAACCAGGTATACACCGTTGTTATCGGCAACAGATTCCGCTATTGCTTCCGAATCGGCGGCTTTTTGAATCATACCAAGTTCGTCCCGCAGCCACTGTATTACCGCGCCCCCTATAAATATGCTGCCTTCCAATGCGTATTGGGCTTTGCCGTTATATGACGCCGCCATTGTTGTTAGCAGCCCGTGACGGGATTCTACAGGCTTTTTGCCTGTGTTCATTAACAGGAAACAGCCGGTGCCGTAGGTGTTCTTTGCCTGGCCGGGCTTAAAACATGCCTGGCCGAACAGGGCCGCTTGCTGGTCCCCTGCTATCCCCGCAATGGGGATAGGCCCGCCAAATACGTCTGTTTCCGATACATACCCCGACGATTGTACTACTACAGGCAGTATGCAGGCAGGTATCCCCAATGTGGACAGTATCTCCTCATCCCACCCGCAGGTATGTATATTGTATAGCATGGTGCGGGAGGCATTGGTGTGGTCTGTTACATGGGCCCGGCCTTTTGTTAATTTCCATATTAGCCAGGTGTCTATTGTGCCGAAAAGGAGTTCGCCCTTTTCGGCTTTTTCTTTTGCGCCAGGGACGTTTTCCAACAGCCACTGTACTTTTGTGCCGGAGAAATAGGCGTCCAGCTTTAGGCCGGTTTTGGATTGAACAACCGGCTCGAAGCCTTCTGCCCTAAGCTTATCGCAGTATGGGGCCGTGCGGCGGCACTGCCATACAATAGCATTATGGATTGGCTTGCCGGTTATGCGGTCCCATATTACGGTAGTTTCCCGTTGGTTGGTTATGCCTATTGCGGCTATGTTCTTGTGGGTTAGCTTGGCGGATATTAGGGCCTCGTGGGCTACTACCGCTTGGGTTGTGTATATTTCGTCGGCATTATGCTCTACCCAGCCGGGCTTTGGGTAGATTTGGGTTAACTCTTTTTGGGCCACGCTTATTATCTTGCCGTTATGGTCGAAGATAATTGCGCGGGAACTGGTGGTGCCTTGGTCTAAGGCCATTATGAATTTATTGGTCATGGTTGGGTCCTTTCTTTGGGTTACTTCCGGCGGCGCTTACCTTTTTTCTTAACCGGCTCGGGCACAGGTACGGGTTTATTCATCCCCATATACCCGCGGAACAACAGCACACCCGCAATAATTACAAACACCGCCGACACAAGCTGGCTGACGGGAAGGCCCGTGCCAAAGAAAATCAGCTGGTCTGTCCTTAGCCCTTCGATAAAGAACCGGGCCGCGCCGTAGCCTAGCATGTACAAGAGAATCATCTCACCGTCGAAGCGCTTATATGGCCGGTAAATAACCAGCGCCGCTACCAGCAGAAAATTAAATGCCGCCTCGTAAAAAAATGCCGGATGCACTTGCATATATTCCACCCCGCCGAAGGTATATACCCTCTCCAGTAATTCCGGGGTGGTGTACATTGCCTGGTCTACCCGTATGCGCATGGCAAATAGGTTATTGGTATAGCCGCCAAAGGCTTCCCGGTTAAAGAAATTGCCAAAACGGCCAATGGCCTGTCCAAGTGCAAGGGACGGGCCGGCCGTGTCGGTTATGGTGGTGATGGGAATTTTCTTGTAACGGGAGATGATATATCCGGCAATAAGCGCGCCAATTATCCCGCCGTAGATGGCAAGCCCGCCTTCGCGGATATCGAAAATGGCGGTTATTGGTTGGCCGCGGAACTTGTCAAAGTTGAAAATCACGTAGTAGGTCCTAAGCCCAATAAAAGCCAGGATTACACCCAAAATCAACAAATCCATATAATCGCTTACTTTTTGCCCGGTCTTGTGTGCGTACCAGAAGGCTATAAGCGCCGCACAGGTTATGCCAAGCACTATCATTACCGCATACCAGTAAATTTGAATAGGGCCTATGTCAATGGCATAGCGGGGCACGTTTTGAAACCATATATTTAAATTGGGGAACCATATGTCTGGGGGGGAATAGGGCATAACTGTACTCCTTTATAGAGGTCAGAATGTCAGAAATATGCATGGCTTACAATTCTGCACTACAACCGTCGTCGCTTTTATCGGTATCATCAAAACCGGAAAAAGGTTTACCATTAGTATCAAAACCGGAGGAAGCCTTTGTCGGTATCATCAAAACCGGATTTTTATGCCAAGTTCATCCAATTGCGCGTCCGCAGCCGGGCTTGGGGCGTGGGTCATGGGGCATGAAGCGTCTTTTACCTTTGGGAAGGCTATAACTTCCCGTAAAGAATCTGCCCCGGTCATAAGCATTACAATACGGTCAAGCCCTAGGGCTATGCCCCCATGGGGGGGTACGCCGTATTTCAGGGCCTCTAGGAAATGGCCAAAGTTTTCCTGGGCCGCCTCTGGTGTGAAGCCCAGCATTGCAAACAGGCGGCTTTGCAAGTCGCTTCTGTGGATACGGATACTTCCGCTGCCCAGTTCGAAGCCGTTTAGCACAAGGTCGTATATCTGGCCCCGCAGCGCGCCCGGGTTGGTTTCAAGCAGAGCCTCGTCTTCTTCAAAGGGGGCTGTGAAGGGATGATGCTCGGCATAGAAGCGCTGGTCTTCTTCCGACCACTGAAGCAGAGGGAAGTCCGTCACCCATAAGAACCTGTAATCCTCATGGTTATTGGTAAGGCCCTTCCACTTTGCGGCGGCAAGCCTCACGGCACCCAGGGCGTTTAGCACTATAGGGTTTTTATCGGCGCACAGCAGTATTAAGTCCCCGGGTTTGCCGCCAAATTCGGCGGCTATTTCGCTTATCTGCTCCGACGAGAAAAATTTTGATACAGTTGATTTTACCGTTCCGTCTTCGGCCAGGATAATCCATGCCAGGCCCTTTGCGCTGTTTTGCCGGGCCGTTTCTACCAAAGCGTCTAATTGCTTCCGTGGCATCCCGGCGCAGCCTTCGGCGTTTATGCCCCGTACACTGCCGCCGGCAGCCAGCGCATCTGTAAACACTTGGAATTCGCAGTCAGCCACTTTTGAAGAGATATCTTTTAGTTCCATGCCAAAGCGAAGGTCGGGCTTATCTGTTCCAAAGCGCTCCATGGATTCGTTCCAGGTAATTCTTAAAAACGGTGTTTTTAGTTCTATTCCCTTCACATCTTTGAAAACCGTTGTCATCATGCCTTCAACCATGGCATATATCTCTTCGGTGTCTACAAACGACATTTCTATATCAATCTGGGTAAATTCCGGCTGCCTATCTGCCCTTAAATCTTCATCCCTAAAGCAGCGGGCCAGTTGAAAATACTTGTCCATACCGGAAATCATAAGAAGCTGCTTTAATTGTTGGGGTGACTGGGGCAATGCATAAAACTGTCCCTGGTGTATCCTGGACGGCACCAGATAATCCCTCGCGCCTTCCGGCGACGTGTTCGTCAAATACGGCGTTTCTATTTCAAGAAAACCGTCTGCGGAAAGATACCTGCGCACGCTTTGGGCGGTTTCATGCCGGATTTTCATAATATGCTGCACTTCCGGCCTTCTAAGGTCTATATACCGGTGCTTAAGCCGCAAATCCAGCCCAACATCCTCGTCGGCTACCTGGAAGGGCGGAACTTCCGATTCCGAAAGTACCCTTAGTTCCTCTACATCTATTTCAATTTCACCTGTTGGCATATCCGGGTTAATATTCTCTGGCGTGCGGGCTATTACCTTGCCGCTAATTGCCACAACATATTCCCCCCGTACAGCCTTTGCCTGGCTGTACATTTCAGCCGAAACACGCTTTTCGTCCACAACTACCTGCACAATACCCGTACGGTCCCGGACAACAATAAAAATCAGGTTATTAAGATAACGCCGCTTGTTTACCCAGCCCATAACCGTTACGGTTTGGCCTAGTTCGGCCAAAGTTATCACCCCGGCATAATGGGTGCGTTTCATGCCTTTCATGCTTTCGCTCATGGTGGTTCTCCTTTGTGTTTATATTCAACCCCATTTTACTGCATAAAGCTGAAAAGAAAAAGCGAATAATTTGAAAATCTTTCTATAACAAAAGACTTTATGGTAATATGTACCCCCTAGTATCGTCGAGTGCGAACTTAAACTTCAAACAAGCACTCCATTCTGCATTGAACCTTTGCAGAATGGAGTGCTAAAATGTGGTTTAAGTTCGCACCAAGCGCGAACTTAAACTTCAAACAAGCACTCCATTCTGCATTGAACCTTTGCAGAATGGAGTGCTAAAATGTGGTTTAAGTTCGCGTTGAGAGGCAGATGTAGCATGAATGCACTGGATATAAGTATGTTAATTGTTTTGGCCATTTTTGCCATAATGGGATACCGCCGGGGGCTGGTTCTTACGGTATACCGGTTTGTGTCTTTTTTTGCCGCGCTGTTTTTGGCTATTCGCCTTCACCCGTTTGTATCACGGGTGCTGCGGGATTCCTTTGTTTATGATGGCATACGCGGCATGATAGCCGATTCCCCTAACCTGGAGGCCGCTTTTAGGGAATATGCCCCCTCGCCGGGCATTGGCGTAGCCATTCAGGAAAGGGAGACAATCAACGCCCTGCCTGTACCCGGGCCACTTCGGGAATTAATGTACAATAATAACACCCCCGATATGCGTGATATTTTGCGGGTAGGGACGCTTGAGGAGTTTGTGGCGGGTTTCCTTGCAAATATTGTTATTAATGTGATTTCGCTGTTTATTGTGTTTATTTTGGTGTTTCTAATACTAAAATTTGCAGGCTCTGCACTTCGCATTGTGGATAAGCTGCCGGTTGTGGCGTCTGTAAACCGTATGGGCGGGCTGTTGTCCGGGGCACTACTCGGCGCTGGCGTTGTTTGGCTTGGGCTGGCTGCCGTAACGGTGTTTTTCTCTACAGGAACTAGCGCGGTTTATTCATTGGTTCAAGGTTCGTCTGTGGTTGGCTGGTTATTTGAAAACGGCTGGCTGCTAAACGGGCTGACGGCGGTATAGGGGTATGAGCCCGGGCCGGTTTAAATTCCTTAATGTTCTTAGGGGAAATACGGTAAATATAATAAGGCCTTTTATCCTTGCGAATATAGGCCTTTTTGTTATTGTTTCCGTTATTTGGTTATACCCAAGCTTGTCATCAGGGCTTGACGCAAGGGAGGCTCTAAACCGTGGGCGGCAAACATATGCCGCTTACCGGGCACAGGTTTATGAATATCCTGTATTACATATATCATATCCGTCTCATAGGGTTTTGCCCTACGAATACCTTGCCACTACCATGTATGAGGTGCAAAACATGGCCCGGAACTATGGATTAGAATCCACACTGTTTACATCGTCAGAGCCGGTTGGTTACGACGCAATAGAGGGCGAACATTTTGTTGAAATAAGGGTAATTGCGGCTTTTACCGGGCCGGAATATGGTGCAGTAATTTTTACCAATAACCTGGCCGACAGTGCGGTATTTATCCGTAATTTACAAATGGATTTTTTAGATGACGGATTTGCCACTCTGCGCGTTGAATTTTCTTTGTTCGGAAGGAGAGACTAAGAAGCTGTATTCAACTCCGCCAACGCCGCCTTTGCGGTCGATTTTCCGCAGCTTTTCGTCGACGTTTTCTTGCTTGCCTTCTTGGCAAGCGGCGAAACCACCTCCTCAATCTGCGAAAAATCGCCGCGCAAATGCGCCATTGTCGAAGTTGAACACAGCTTCTAAGAACAGGCAATTTAAATTTTCAAAGTGTAATATATTTTCCTACATAAAAATATACTAGAGTTGTCCCAAACGGTATAAATACCCGGGGATACGAATTCGAAATTAAGGGATAATGACTAATATGGCCTGTATTAATATTTTAATTCAGGTCAACCCGGTCTGGCAGGCTTTGGCGGTTGGAGAAAACGCATTTTGAAGGCAAGTAAGGGGGAAACGAGATGCGCGTATTCATGGAACAAAAAGAGGTAAAGCAAGCGCTTTCGGATGTTAGATGCAATGTCTGCGGGCGCGACGTAAGCAAGGATGCTTTTGGTTACTTTGAAGACCATGTAGCAATTTCAAAGCCATGGGGATACCACTCGCCCTATGACGGCGAAACCCATGTTATAGATGTATGTGTAGGCTGTTACGAAAATTGGACGTCACAGTTTGAAATACCGCCCAAATTGTCTTGTTACTGCTATGTGGCGGGGGATGCATTATGTATGTGCTCGTATAATGAATAGATTTTTGCAGACGTAAACCGCGGGGGCTTCGCCCCCGCACCCCCACCAGTTTTTAAGAAAAGCTGGGCAAAAAATTTAACTTGCTATGTGTTCGTTTTTAGTTTATGTATTATGGTGGGGCTTATTTTCGGCGGTTTTTTATTACTATCTTCATTTCCCTTACACAGCGCGTAATATAAGCGCTGTATCTGCCTTTTGCGGCGGCTTGTTTTGCGTTAAGTACATACATACCGGCAGATGCGGCCGCCAGCATTCCTATTGCGCCAAATATCATAAAGCTTATGGTTATTGGGTTGGTTGGAGGGTTGGGCCTTGTATCTGTGGACGGGTTTGCTGCTCCTGCCCCTGCCAGTGAAGCATCTTCCCATACAGCTGTAAGCGTGATATCGCCGCGCATGGTAAACGGGGACTCTAGGCTTTCACCGTTTGGCATCAGCCAGCCACGAAAAATATATCCTTGGCGTACCGGTTCTTGGGGCAAATCCTCAATATTGGAGGCAAAACGCCCAAAGCGTATGCCCGACTCGCTTCCGCTAAAAGTGCCCGGGAAGGGGTTAAATACCGCTGTAAATTGATTTTCAGGTATGGATACCGGCCCCACAGGCTGTTGAATGGGTGTATCATACCATATAGCTTCCAGTTCCATATCCCTTTGTACTATATGAGGGACGGTTATTCGGCTGGTATTCCACTGCCAACCGGCAAAATAATAGCCTTCTTGTACCGGTATAGGCAAGCTTGTGAGGGTCTCACCATATGTAATTGATAGAATTGGCCGTGTACCCTCAGGTAACCGGCCCGGCCCGGGGTTAAATACAACCGCGAAACTGGGAGGAGCGTCAGAATCAATAATGGGGGAATAGTTAGCCAAAATTGTAGTGCTTCTAACCACAGCAACAGGCGCGTGAACCTGAGCCCCGTCAGAAAACCAGCCAACAAACGTATAGCCTTCCGGGGGAATAGGCTCAGGAAGTTCATCTATCCTAAAGCCAAAAATGCCTGTACGTACACCGCTTACATAATCGGGAAAAGTACCGGGGCTTGGCGCAAAGCGAACGGTCAAGTGGGGCAGATTAAGGGATATATTAAAATTTCCAAACGTGGGCACCGCCATGATTGCAATCACGGCCGCAAAAACAACACAAAGTCGCCATAACCTGTAAACGCTCTTCATTGGCAGTTCACCTGGTTTCGCGGGATAATCATAATGCTCACTCTCCTGCTTTGGATCGGCCGTGTTTCCAGCCCGATACGCATATTTTATATGTACTATAGAAGACGCATGGTCTTCTATTACGATTTCGTTTGATATTGGGCTTCAGGCTGTGCCAAAAAATACATTGATGCGTTGCATTTTCCGGCTTGCTTCAGCCTATTTAAATCGAAACGATTATATTTGTTTAAACTCATTGCCTGCGCTTAATACAATACCTATTCTTTGTTTTCTGGTGGTATTGTGGGCTTAACTTCTGTAGGTTCACTTGGCGGTACCGGTTTTTGAGTTGGGGGTGCGGTTATGGGCCTATTGGGTTTAGCTGTGTCTTCCGGCTCTTTCATGGCCGTGACATCTTCCGGTTCGTCTTCTTTTGCGGGTTTATCTGATAGAGTGGGATAGTGTTTTGCCTGCAGGCCCGCGTCCAGCGCGTCAATTTGTTCAACTCCCAGTTTTACGGTCATTATATGGCGGCCCTTGGCCAGAGTGCCGTCTCTGTCCCAGCCGGCTTTATATATTGCTATAAACTCGGTAGGCTCACCCTTGTGATAACAAACGGCTATGGCGTGCATTGGCTCGCCCTGGGACTCCAGAGGCTTTTGAAGTATCACGTCAATATCACCGGATGCAAGTTGGTCCAGTTCGTCGTCATCGAATGCAGAAAACCCGTAGTTCATAAGTTTCTCTTGTACCCACGCGCCTTGCTCGGCTAAATATAACCCCACAGATGAATACGCGACCATAATCGGGAACACTGCTATAACCAATAACTCCCCGGCCCATACTGCCGCCAGCATTAGGCCCGTCCACTGGCCACCGTTAAGGCTCCAGGTGCCGCGGGCGTTAAAATAGCGCAGCATTTCAGTAAAATTGCCTTCGGGAGCAATATGATGAACGCGCAATTGGCTCGCAATACTGCCGCTTCCAAAAATTATGTCAGAAGTTGTGCGCAACATATGCCACATGTCGGAAAACACCGAAATATTATTAATGGGATGATATAATATTTCAACCATAAGGGCAAACCACATATTCCACATTACAAACACAATTATGGCTAAGCTAATAATTACCACAAAAAGCGACATAAAGTCATTGGTTACCCTCATCAGCCGCTTAATGACCCAAACCAATACAAACAGTAATATCCCAAATACAAAATTGGCGATAATATTTATCCATACAGCATGGGCATTTATCTGGAACATTATATAGAAATAGCTTAAAATCACTCCTACAGGAGTAAGAACCACAAACAGGACAATAAGCCCCAGTAAATTATTTCTTCGAATAGCTTCGTTCATCTTTTGCTCCTTTGTACGCCGGACAAATTAGCGCTTTATTTGCGTGCCGGTTAAATTGTGAATTTTAGTGCGCAAATGCCTTATTTCATAGTGATATTACATTATTACTGGTGCATTTACAAGGGTTACGGCGGGCTGAAATATACTTGTAATACTGTTTGTTTACAAAATACCCGTTGACACCCTACTAACCACGCCGTATAATGCCCTGGCGCAAGTGGCTGGTCTATGCTTTTACAGCGCAAGCGAAGAAACAAACGCAATTGAAGAAACAAATTTCAGAAGCAATTTTAGAAACAGTGCTAGAAAGGAACTTCACAATGCCCAAGCTTAAACGCGGAAAGTTAGCTCGCCTTATTGCCGGTTGGCGTGGCACATGCCCATCATGTAGCCGCACAGGCGTAAAAATGTTATGGGAAAAGAAGGACGGCGACAATACCCTCAAAGTCTGTAAAAGATGCAGTGTAGCCTAGCCCTTCCCAAGTTTGCTATTTGTGCCGATATAGCTCAATTGGCAGAGCAGCTGATTTGTAATCAGCAGGTTTCCGGTTCGAGTCCGGATATCGGCTCGCAAAACCCGTCAAATCAACTCTGTTGGTTTGCGGGTTTTTTTATTGTTATCGAAACTGCCCAATAAACTACCGAAGAAGAAACCGCTAAAAAGGAGTAGATATTCATGCCAAACCGCAATATAAAAGTACTATCCGTTTTTGGTACCCGCCCGGAGGCCACAAAAATGGTACCCCTAGTGCTGGCAATGCAAGACGAACCCGGCCTTGATTCATATGTGTGCGTAACCGCCCAGCATAGGGAACTTCTTGACCAGGTGCTAACCCCTTTCGGCATAACGCCAAGCTATGACCTAAATATTATGACCATAGGCCAAAGCTTAACCGATGTCACAAACCGTGTATTATCTGGCCTGGTTCCGGTTCTTGGGGATGTTAAGCCGGACTTGCTGCTGGTGCACGGCGACACTATTACTACCTTTGCGGCAAGCCTGGCTGCGTTTTTTGCCAAGGTATCTGTAGGCCATGTAGAGGCCGGGTTAAGAACATATGATAAATACCGGCCCTACCCGGAGGAGGTTAACCGTAAGCTTGTAACAGCCATTGCTGATTTATATTTTGCCCCAACCAATCAGGCCCGTGAAAACTTAATAAAAGAAAATGTGCCCGAAAAGGCAATATATGTAACCGGCAACACCGCCATAGATTTCCTTAAATATGCCATTGTCGATAACTATCGTTATGAATGCGAAGCGTTAAACAGCATAAGCACAGAAAAGCGCATTATACTTATGACCGCGCACCGCCAGGAAAACCTTGGCCAGCCAATGGAAAACATTTGCAAAGCCGTGCGCCGGCTGGTAGATGATTTTCCTGACACAATACTGGTATGGCCCGTGCACCCCAATAGAGCCGTGACCGAAACAGCACACAGGCTTTTGTCCGGCCATGAACGCATTCTTCTGACGACCCCAATAAGCCCCTTCGATATGATTAACATGATAAAACGCTCATACATGCTGCTAACGGATTCCGGCGGCCTTCAAGAAGAAGCCCCGGCCTTCGACCTTCCGGTACTGGTACTGCGGGAAGTAACCGAGCGCCCCGAAGGTCTAACCGCTGGTACATTAGCCCTGGCAGGTGTAAGCGAAGCCGGGATATACAGCAATGTTGCCAAACTTTTAACAGATTCAGCCCTGTATAAAAAAATGGCCGCTGCCCCAAACCCCTTTGGCGACGGTCATGCAAGCGGGCGGATTATCAAGGCCATTAAGGAGCAAATAAAATGCTAATACTAAAATGGTTTTTTGGTGATACTGGTTTAGAAGACGCCTATGGCATACGCCAGGAAGTATTCGTACAGGAGCAGAACGTAAGTGAAGCCGAAGAGTACGACGGCACCGATGCTTCCTGTATCCACCTGGTAGCCTATGAAAACACCATCCCGGTAGCCACAGGCCGAATAATGATTTCCGGCGACGATTTTGTAATAGGCCGTGTAGCCGTACTAAAATCTCACCGGGGCCAAAACCTGGGCCTTGGCATAATGCAGGCACTAATAGATGCCTGCTATACAATGGGCGGCGAAACCCAAAGGCAAACCCTGCACGCCCAAACCCACGCAAGAGGCTTTTATGAAAAGCTAGGCTTCACCGCCTACGGCGATACGTTCATAGAAGCCAACATCCCACACATTGCAATGGAGCGATACGGCCCCGCAAAATGCTGCAAAGGCATAACCGCGCAAAGCACAGCCCCGCAACGTAGAACGGAAGCATAATACGAAAATTCCTGCCCACCTGGTTTTGATGATACCGACAAAGGCTTATTTGGGTTTTGATACAAATGGACAACCTTTTCCGGTTTTGATGATACCGATAAAAGCGATTTTCATACTCGCTGGGGTGACGGAGTTACCTATAATGGGCCGATATGAGGGTCAGTAACAGGGCACTGTACCATCGCCACACAGAGGCGGGGAACAACAGTGAAGAAGCGATGCTAAGCATCATCCCGCGAAGCGGCAAGGCCCCGCAAAACCGCCACGCCGGGACGGGCGACCGCAGCAAAGCGAGGAAGCGAAGCGGGGTTCATCCCCGCGAAGCGGCAGAGCCGCGCAAAATCGCCACGCCGGGGCGGGCGACCGCAGCGAAGCGAGGAAGCGAAGCGGGGTTCATCCCCGCGAAGCGGCGGGGGTTTGGGGGCAGAGCCCCCATTTCAAAGGAGGCAACAATGAGACTGGACAAATATTTAAAAGTAAGCCGAATAATAAAGCGCCGCACGGTAGCCAACGAAGCCTGCGATGCAGGCCGAGTAACCGTGAACGGGCGCCAGGCCAAGGCCTCTTTAGAGGTTAAAGCCGGTGACATAATAGAAATAAAATTTGGCGATAAAATCACTAGACTGGAAGTGCTTGCCGTAAAAGAAACCGTGCGCAAAGAAGAAGCAGCACAAATGTACGCGGAAGTTTAAACGCCCTGGGAAAGAGAGCAAGGCAAATACATTGTGATGCCGCGCTTATATGCTTACTATGACGCCTTAACATTTTGGAATACATCAAACCCCCATGCGTTCGCCGCAGCGCCAGGCCCGATTTCACGATATCCCATCCTGTGTTACAATGCAACATGATTTGGCTCTTACCATAGGCCAAAAAAATCAAAGGAGAGAAGGATGAAAATGAACAATCCCAAAAGAGTAACAGGCCTTTTTATTGCCTTGCTAATGGCAATAACATTTATGGCTCAGCCCCTGGTTGTGTTAGCCGATACATACTCGGCCTATGATTACACACAAGCAGAATCCGACGATTATACGCCGGGCCAGGACGAGCCGGATGTGGAACTAGACCCTGTAACAGCTGCCAGGGTTGAGTTTTTCGAAATGCTGTATCACGCAATTCCCGAAGTAACACGCTTCGCGTATTTAACCGATGACGCAAGGGAAATAGCGCTGTATGATTTTGACTATTTTGCAAATAAGCTGTTGTTAACCGCGCCTACCAGGCATATGTTTGGCAGGCTTTTTGGCGTTACACTGGAAGATTATTTAGCTGGGCTGCGCCAAATGATATACGATATGGTGCCGGTACCATCTTTAACAGATTTAAGCATGGGGGGCGAAAGATGGACCGATGAACCTACCGACGAACTTATGATAGCCGCCGATTATATGTTTACACTGCTGCTTTTATTTGCGTTTGAAACCGGCGGGTTTGGGCATTTTCTTGTGCAGGAACTGCCCATTGTTGAAGAGATGTTCTTCATAACGTCATATGTTATGCAAGGCGACGAATATGACTATGAGGCACTGCTGCAGGAATTAAGGGAGGCAGGATTGGAGGACCCGGAAAGGTCCGCTGACGCGATGATTAGGTTCCACCAGGTACATTACGAGATTTACAACAGGCCGTCTGTGCTATGGTTTTATGACATAGACCCAAGTCAGTTTGATTTCGATGTTGATTTATCGGAAACAGTAGGCTTTATGGACGAAGATAATGTGTTCACATACATTGTTGAGCCCGGCAGAATAGCCTATATTGGCATAGCCAGTTTCTTTAACAACATGGTAATGGACTGGGATGTACTGTTCCCCTTTTACGAGGAGATACAAGATTTCGAACATCTTATTATTGACTTAAGAGGGAACGGCGGCGGCTTTGCAGGTTATTTCTCGGCGCTTGTTGTAAGTATGCTTATAGATGAAAGCATATCTTTCACGTATCCCGAGTTTTTTGTTTCTAATGAATTAACTGCTGTATTTTATGAAAACCCCATGTCTTTGGCATCTGCTGACCTTTATGGGATATTCCCTGCGGCAGAGTTTGTACGGGACCAAAATATGCATATGTTTAACCGTGACGACCTGGCGCTTCTTGATAATGTGGCGGTGTGGAATGCCGTATATTCCCCTTCGGAATATGCAATACCTTTCGGGGGCGAGATTTGGCTGTTGGTTGACGAGGGTTCTGCTTCTGCTTCGGTAATGGCCGCGCAGTTATCTGTAAACACAGGTTTTGCCACCGTTGTTGGCGAGCCTACCTCAGGGGTTACGGGCGTGGTATACACCTTTGCGGCATTACCTAATACGGGCATATTGTTTAGGATAGACCTGGGCTACACAACAGACCAATACGGCCGTTCTATTGAAGAGTTTGGTGTTATCCCTCAAATTGTTAACCTGCCCGGCATGGATGCCTTAGAAACGGTGCTGGCGATTATAGATGGGGATACCCAAGACGCGGAACCCCATGCAGATGAATTTGATGGTATGCCCGTGACGCAGATAACCACGATTAATGGTGTGCCATACGTGCGCTTGCGCTATCTTGTATACAACCTGAATATTGGGCTTGTAGAATGGGATGGCCCCAATAACTCTGTAATAGTACACTTGCATATTGGAGATACTGCTGTTGTAGCTGTATCTACGTACGGAATAATTAATTACAATGGCTGGATATTTGTCCCACTTGCTAACGTGGATGATGTTTTGATGGGGATATTGGGATAGAGGTTCAAATTACGCAATTGAAGTTATAGCTAGATTGTGCTTGGCAAGTCGCAATATAAAACCGCAGGGTTCGCTCTGCGGTTTTTATTTTTGTAAATTTTTAAGTTACCTTGACAAAATTATTCACCATACTATAATGTTCTTAATAAGTTGTTAACAAATGATTAATATCTGACAGGAGTTACATATGACTAAGTTAAGTAAGTTGCGTTATGTTTTTGCAGTGGTGCTGGCGTTTGGCCTGATTGTTATGGCAAGGCAGGTTACATATGCAAATACGTATGTAATGGTTACCGGTAATGTAGTTAACGTACGCTCCCAACCGGAGATTAACGATTATAACCGTATCACCACCGTAAACCAGGGTGAGAGAATCCGGGTTGTGGGTGAGTACGGGGACTTTTTTAGGGGAGACATCCCAGGCATAGGGTATGCGTATATTGCGCGGGAATGGGTAAGGTTTTACCAGGCCAACGGCACGGTAACGGCCCCCGCAGTATGGATTTTTGACTTGCCGGATACACTTTATGGTGAGCCGATAAGCGTGGCAGTTGAAGGTGACAGGTTTACGGTTGTATCCTATTACGGCAATTGGTACGGTATTATATATGAAGGCGGGCTGGCTTACATAGGAAGGCCGCATATTGATGTACCGAGTTTGATAGATGTACCCCCGGCTCGCAGCAGCAGCGCTATTAACAGCTATGTTCAAGACGATGTTATACAAAGGGCGATGTCCTTATTGGGCAGGCCGTACCGCTGGGGCGGAAACGGGCCTTATTCCTTTGACTGTTCCGGGTTTGTAATTTATGTGCTTAGGCCCTTTGGCGTTACACTTCCACGCCGCTCCAGGGATATGGTTTCAAGCGGTGTGCATGTAAACCGCAGCGATGTTCAACCGGGAGACTTGCTGTTTTTTGCAACAATGGGCGGAGGAACGGTTTCCCATGTAGGTATGTATATTGGGGGCGGGCAGCTTATACATTCCTCCAGTTCCCGTTCCGGCGGGGTTATTATCAGCAACTTCCATAGCGATTACTATGTAAGGACATTTGTAACGGCCCGTAGGGTGCTGTAGTTTACCGAAGTGTCATAGCATCAGCCATGAAAAAACCTTGAGGGCTCTGCACCAAACCCTGTAAACTTTTGAAAAGGCTTGATCAAAACTTTGTAAAATCGCGCGAAAGCGCGATTTTTTATTGTTAAAGTTTTTGGTCAAGCTTTTTTCAAAAAGCTTGCGGGGTTTGGGGCGGAGCCCCAAGGTTTTTTCTTTTCTTACCCTACATTCTCTTTTGTATACCTCTCTAATTCACCCGCGCCGCGAGTAATGCGTACGGGTCTACGGCTACATCGTCTCTGGTGAGGCGCAGGTTAACATGATAGCCATGCATATTGCCAAACAGGGACGGGGAACCTACAGTCCCCAACAGCTGCCCGGCCTGTACAATATCCCCTTCCGACACCAGCTTGCTGTCTGCCAGCTGCCCATAGGTGGCTATCCATCCGTTGCCATGGTCGATTTTTACATAGTTGCCTCTTACAACGTTACGCCCAACGGCCATTACGCGGCCTCCTGCGCCGGCCTGAACATGTGTACCGCTTTCCGCCGATATTCTAAGGTCGTCGTTGGTGCGGAACTGGTCCAGGGTCGGGTCGTAGATTAGGGCGTCCATGCTAAAGCGCATTGCAACCTCGCCATAAACCGGCCAAAGCAGCAGGCTGCCTTCATCGAAGGGGGTAAAGCTTGCTACCGGGGCTGGCGGTTCTTCTACTTCCGCGGTTGGGGCCGGTGTTGCTTCTGTGGCCTCTTCGGGTTCCGGGTCCGGCAGGCCGGGGGGTGGCGTTGGCGGCGCCGGCGGCGCTGTTGGCCTTGCCGGCTGTGGTGTTGGCAGCGGTGCCGGCGGCGGCGGTGTTGGGGTTTGGCGCGGCCTGAACCACACTTCCTCGTCCACCTGGGCCATGTACGGCGCTACATGGTCTGCGCCTACGTATGCCGCTTCCTCGTCATAACCGTCTGCCTGGTAGCCGTTTCCAAAATTGGTTACTGTTATTACCAGTGCCAATATTGCTACAGCACCCAGACATGAATACAGTGCGATGAAAAACCCCTTCTTTTTGAAGATGCTATCTTCCGGTCCTGGGGTTGTATTTTTCATTCGCTCACCTCCTGTTGTTTAATCGTAGTTAAGTATTACCCTTGGGAGGTGGGGTTTAAACATGGGATGAAATGGAAGGTACCTGGTAGCTTACGACCGTTTCCGTTTACAAACCCGTAGCGCGGCAGCGAAAGCGCAATATAGTGGGCTAGATACCTGCCTGCATACAAATAGCAGATGCGGTTTCGTTCTGGGAATTTAAAGTTCTTGTGGAAATATGTAGACAAGCGTCAATTTTTATGGTACATTCTGAGTTGTAAGCAGTATTGCAGATAGCAGACGGCAAATGGTAGATAAATACAAGGCAACAGCTACATACAAATATTAAGCAAGTATTGGGGTGCATAGTATCATGATACATGGAAAGCCACATATCGGCGAATTAATTAGAGAATTGCGTGATATCAAAATGATGTCGCAAGAGGCAGTTGCACAGGCAGCTTACATAAGTAGAAGTTCATTAAGCCAAATTGAGCTTGGCATAGCTGGATGTCCTGACAGTTTACTGCTTGCCATCAAGACTGGCATGGGATTGGAAAACCTGCCACTGCTTGATACGGAGCGTGCGGCGTTTAGAGATAAATTGTATAGGTGGCATGATATTATTAATGAACGCAAACTGGATGAAGCTAAGGAACTACGAGAACAGTTATCAGTCATACAGTTGCTGCGACGCGATACAGAACTAAACACACTATTCTCTATGTTTGACTGTAAACTCTTATTGGGATTGGATGAACTTGAAGCAGCTAAAAAGATTTTAAACAAGTTTAAGGTAGATGGGCTTAGTGACATGCAGCTATACCACTACTATTACAACCAGGGAACTTACAACATTAAATGTAAGCACAATCAGGATGCCTTGGATTTTTACCTTAAAGCGTATGAGTTGGTGACACGTGGACTTGAAAAAAACATAACGCTTTATTATAATATTGCTATTGCTTATAGTAGATTAGGCTTTATTGCTAAAGCAACAACATTCCTAGAAGAAGCCTACTCATTACATTTAGCAGGTCATGAGAATGACAATGTATCGGAATTTGATATATACAACTTGCTAGGCGTATTTTATGCGGCCATAGGGGTATTACAAAGAGGTAAATATTTTTTGGATAAAGCCCACACGATAGCTATAAACCATTTTAACTCCAAGGAGACTGATGGTACAAAGACAAACCTAGGTTTGGTACTTTTAAACTATGGTATCTTATTTCGTATGGGTCGCAAGGGGGATGAAGCTATCGAGCATTTTAACAAAGCACACAAATATTTCAGTATTGGAAATGTACATTACCTGGAAACGCTGTATCAGAAGATACGTACCATGATTGAAATGAATAACCCATTTCCGTGTCCAACTTTAATAACTGAAGGAATTAAATTATCTAAAAATAATGAAATATATACGTTGATGTTTGAAACTTTGAGAGTCCTAGCAAACCCTGATGATGAATCGACAAGACATGTAGAGAATGAGACGCTTCCTTATTTACATGAAAACAAGTTTGTGCGCTTAGCATTGGATTATGCTAAGTTTCTTAGAGATTACTATAAAAGAAAAGGTGAGCGTTTTAAAACGCGCGCATTTAAGATGTCGGATACAGTATGTACTATCATGGATCTAATTTACGAAGGAGGTGTAATCATATGAAGAAAATACTTATTAGCTTAATACTAATGGTAGTTATGATACTAAGCCTTAATGTAGTTGCTTTTGCTGATCCCGGAGGCGGTGGTTGGAACCCCCCCATAATCGCCAGCATACCGATATCAATAGATTATCCAAATTACTGCCCTGAAAACGACCAAGACCAAAACAACAACCGCAACCAATACCAACCATAAACACATCAACCTCCGCCACCACTAAAACACCCCATAATTAGCAAAAAAACACCTGCATACAAGAATTCTAAATTCTTGCAAGCAGGTGTTTTTTGTGAGATGTATTTTGGAATATTGTCAAAAATCAGGCATTTTCTAGTAACTGTTTCTTGATAGCATATCGTATAACTTCTGAAGGCGATAGCCGCATTGCTTTGGCATTCATATTAATAATCCGGGCATAGTCCGGCGACAGTAATTCATTTACAAGTTTTGTTTCTCGCATATGAGATATAAATCCAGGTTGACCGGAAAGCCTTGGAGGATTTTGTTCATATTCAAGGCTTAAGTTTTCATATTCCTTATCAGATAATCTACCGCTTGTTCTCATTTATTTCATCATCCTTTCGATATAATATTTACGACACGGCATTGAGTGAAAAACCACTATATGCTCATCAGTTACAACATGGAATATTATTTCCAATAACCTTGCATTGTTATCATAACCTATCGCTAATGTTTTGTTAGGTTCATCTTCAAGTGTTTCGTCATATATACTTTGTTCAAGTGCGCATATAATGTCATCTCTGCTTTGACCGTGTTTTGTTGCCGAGGGAAGGATTTCGATATTCACACCGGATTCACCGATTACTATTTTTTCAATCACTCGTCGTATTCCTCCTACCACAGAGTCGTTTAGTATAACTCTTCAGACATTTCCTCATATGTCGAGATATCGAGAAGCCTATCTATCCCCTTTTCTAAATAACAAGTCCCATTAATATCAATATACAAACGACTACGCAAACAACTATTTAATTCGTAAGCGTCTACATATTTATTATAGTTTAAGCTTTTAAACACAATATAGCGTCGTATGCTAATCTTTTTAGTTCGCAATTTGCTATTCCGTGCCGCAACTGGAAATTCACGCAAACATCTTAATATATATTCACACGTCTCTTTTTTTCGTTTTCGTTCAGTGATAATCGCTTTTCTTTCTTCAGTTTCCTTTATTTCAGCTTGTTGGTTGATTTTCTTAACATCATCATCAAAAATGCCCATATATAACCTCCTCTCAAAACATAAGCTAAGTTCGTCCAACAAGTTATCACTATCGCGATTATAGCAAAGGAATAATGACTCTACAACGCTTAACCTCTCTCAAACCCCTTGACAGCAGTCCAACCATTGATGTTTAAAGCATTGAGAGTCATAATAAATCCTGACGACGATGCGATAAGACACATAGAGACCACTGTTCTTCCTTATTTACTTGAAAACAAGCATATGTATCTGGCATTAGACTATGCCAGGTTCTTTTGCGATTACTTGGAAACGAAAGAGCGGGGCACTAAATTACGCGCATATGAACTGTTGAATACAGTCCGTACTATCACGGATATAATGCACAAAGGAGGTGTAATTGAGTGATCGACCAAGACCAAAACAACAACCGCTACCAATACCAACCATAAACACAGCAACCTCCGTCACCACTAAAACACCCCATAATTAGCAAAAAGGGGCTGTCACGATAAGCAAAAACAATGCATAAATATGCAATGAAAACGCTTAACGAGACAGCCCGGTTTTCGCGCTGCTTTTGATACAATGCGCTTGCGCATCAAAAGCAGTAGCGAAACACCCCCGTATTCATGTTGATTTTAATACAATTGCATGAAGCCTTAAATAGACTGAAATCAAGGCTTTCTACATTGTAGCGGCGCAGATATCATAGCAATAAGCATCGTGAAATCGTATATTTACTAAAGAATCTTGCTTTCATTTGCACCCTTTGTACGCCACTTGAACATAAAATTAGAACCTTAACATGATGGCTTGGGTTTCGTGTTAAGGTTCTGGTTTCTGAAGAAAATTGCTTACTTACTACGTAACAGAAACAGAATGATTGCTTGCGACTAATAATTGCTTAATTTCAACCTGATTTGCGTAAATCAAACCAAGCAATTGAAACATACGGCGAAAATTGTCTTGCTGTGCTTCTTGTGGTGTTAATTCTCGGAAGTCTTCAATTTCAAGCTCCATAATTTCGTTACTGCTCATATCTCGCATAAAATACCTCCTATTTAATCAGCTTCTCAAAAGCCTTGCGTAGTTTCATTGCATGAAATATTATGGTTATAACATTATGGTTCACTAATAACTCAATCAATCTGCCTTTAGTGTCTAACCCAATATACAGATACTTACTTTCTTCTCTTGCGAGTATCATACTCTTTATGGGAAAACGATAACAATTGATAATGTCATCGTATGTACATCTGTGCTTATATGCAGATTGTTTAACTTCAATTTCAAACATATTGCCACTCCCCTACGTGTTGACTAATTTTTTAAGGTTATCAATTCGCTCTGGATTTTCTCCTTTTGCCCATTCTTCAAGTTTTGCACAAGGAAAACTTGTACATTTTCCACAGTGGGGCAAGTTCTTTTTCTCGACACAATCATAGAGCTCGCATCTTCCACCCCAAACACATTCTCCTTTTGGCGCAGATATGCGACACCCTTCGCATTTGCTTTCTTTATTAAATTTACAAGAATCACAGTCTATTCCGCACATTGATATGTTCATCTTTACCCAGAAATATAAATTTTCTTGGCAACTCCTCATAACAACTATAACATGCTTACGTACATTATGCATCCAAAAACCAAAGTAAGATTGGATATTGTATCAATCCCACCATCATAACGCCCTTTTATTATTGATAATTTAGAGCATTACTTAGAGTTAACGGGTACCCATATTTCAAAGCAATTTTCAATATGCCCATATACCTCTAAATATGGTACGCTCTCATTCCTGGAATAATTACTTTGAGGCAGCCACTCAGTCACAACACGGGCATATGTTTCGCCTGCTGCATCTTCACCCGGTCTAAAACCGAAGGTAAAGACCGCCCAAACGGCTGATGGTATAGTCTCAACATCCATATCTTTAGGTAAATTTGGACCATCAAGCTGAGCGCCTATGATGACGGACTCGTTATTTTCTCGATTAAGAAAGGATGCGCCGACATACCAAAACGGTGGTTTTATTAGTTCTGCTGCTTGCAACTGCGGAACGCCGGTTTTGTCAAACTCACACCACTTGTCGTACCCTCCGTCGCACTTCCAACCAACGATTTTAAAACTGTCTTTTTTCTCTAACCTAAAATCCATTTCATTCACTCCTTTTATAGTGAGTACGAAGGTGATTGGCGGATAGGTTTTAAGTGGTATGCTCATTTTTCGGGCAGACAAAGGCGTTGCGCCGTGCATTTCCTTAAAAGCCCTTGCAAATGCAGCTTGTGATTCATAACAGTATTTCAAAGATATGTCGATTATTTTTTCGCTTCCGTTTTGAATGTCGAAAACAGCTTGCGACAACCTTCTACGACGAATATACTCTGAAATAGACATTCCTGCCATGAATGAGAATATCCTTGAAAACTCGTAAACAGAGCAACCAACAATCCGTGATAGCGATTCATACGGTATGGGCTTTGTTAGGTTTTCTTCGATATGCTCAACAACTCTGTTCATCCCTTTGAACCAATCCATACAATCCCTCCTCTCGTCAATAAGTATATGTAAATAAAGATAGATTTTCTTTGCATCTCTTGCTAATATTGAGCAAAAACATATAAACATACTCCTTACTTGATAGCAAATCATGCAATTAGGATGAATGCAACCTAATTGACGACAAAATGAAAACTGCACCCCAGTGTGCAAAGGGTGCAGTTTTCGTTGTTGGCAATTATTATTATGTTTTTGTATCAAGGGCATAGTACATACCCCTTTTTTATGAGATGTATTTTGGAATATTGTCATTATACGCCAACAAGCTTCCGCTGATACGGCGGCACAGGGCTTATTAAAGCACCCTATGTCGCCGTATCGCCGGCACGTTCTATTTTTGCCCCCAGCTTGTTTAGCCTGGCATCCAACAAGTGATACCCCCTATCTATATGGGTTATTCCGCTAATTTCCGTTACGTCTTCGGCCACAAGTGCCGCTAACACCAAAGCAGCCCCTGCCCTTAAGTCGCTGGCGCATACTTGCGTGCCGGTCAGTTTCTCAACCCCTTCTATTATGGCGCTTCGGCTTTCTATTTTTATTACCGCGCCCATTCGCTTTAGTTCGCCTACTTGCATGAAGCGGTTTTCGAATACGGTCTCTGTTACTACGCTGGTGCCTTTGGCCTTTGCCATTAGGCTCATAAACTGGGCTTGCATATCGGTGGGGAAGCCGGGGTAGGGCAGGGTTTTAATATCTGCGGCAATAAGGTCGCCGTTATCGGCTTTTACATGTATGCCCCGGTCTGTTTCGTTTACGTTGATATTTACTTCCTTTAGCTTGGCGGTTACGGGCTTTACATGGTCGGCCAGTACGTTTGTAAGCAGTACGTCACCCCGGGTTAGGGCCGCCGCAACCATGAAGGTGCCGGCCTCTATACGGTCCGGGATAACACTGTGGTGGGTGCCTTTCATGTCTTTTACCCCGTTAATTTTTATTGTGTCGGTACCGGCGCCCCTTACGTCGGCCCCTGCTGTGTTTAGGAAGTTGGCAAGGTCTACTATTTCCGGCTCTACGGCGGCGTTTTCTATTATGGTTTGGCCTTCGGCCAAGGTTGCCGCCATCATAATATTTTCTGTTGCGCCTACACTGGGGAAATCCAGATATATTTTTGCCCCATACAGCTTGGAAGCTATGGCTTCCACATAGCCGTGGGCATGTTCTATTTCCGCGCCCATTGCCGCCAGGCCCTTCAGATGCAGGTCTACGGGCCTTGAGCCTATTGCGCACCCTCCCGGAAGCGGCACCCTGGCACGGCCTAAGCGTGCAAGTAGGGGACCAATAATTAAGAATGACGCACGCAGCTTTCCTACCAGTTCGTATGCGGCGTCATGCTTGGATATGCAGCTTGTGTCTACCGATATTGTGCCTAAATTACGGTTCCAGGCTGTAAACCCGCCTAGGTGTTCCACTATTTCGCACATATATTCCACGTCGCTAAGATTAGGGACATTGCTTATTATACAGGGCTGCCCTGTAAGGAGGCTTCCTGCCAGTACCGGAAGTACGGCGTTTTTTGCGCCGCCTATGCTTATTTCGCCTTTTAACGGGCCGTTTGGGTGGATTATAAATTTTTCTGCCATTGCTATCACTCTCGTTTGTGTTTTTCGCAGTTTCGCGTGCAATGATAATCGCTATTGCAAAACCGCTTTATTGTATTGTTGCCAGCTTTGGGGTAAAATTTTCATAGGAAATGAAGGAATGGGGATATCTTGTGAATACAGAAAAATACGATGTTTTTATTTCGTTCAAGCATAGCGATGCCAACGGCAATAAGACCAAGGACAGTGCTATTGCAGAGAGGTTATATGATTTTCTTAAAGAGAATGGGATTAGTGTGTTTTTTAGCCCGAAGGAATTGGAATTTTTGGGTCAGTCCCAATATTCTAAGGTGATAGATGATGCGCTGGATGCCTCCAGGTTCCTGGTTGCTGTGGGGTGCAGTAAGGAGAACTTAGATTCCCAGTGGGTTAGGTACGAATGGGATAGCTTTGTGAGCGATATCCGAAGCGGAGTGAAGCCTGATGCTGAGGTATTTGTTGTGTATGCCGGTATGAGTGTGGCAGAACTGCCGCGAGCGCTAAGGATGCGGCAGGCTTTTGATGCCGATGATGGCGGGTCGTTTGAGAGACTGCTTAACTTTATGAGAAATGCCGGGCTTGATATAGTGTCAAAAAGGGTGAAGGCTGAAGCGGAGCCGGAAGGGCCAAAAGATGCCAACGAACAAGTTACATTGGGGTTTAATTATGTGATCGGTAATGGGGTGGAAAAGAATCATGAGAAGGCAGTATATTGGTTTCTTAAGGCTGCAGAACAAGGGAGTATGATAGCGCAGTACAATTTAGGAAACAGTTACACTCTTGGAGAAGGCGTAGCCGCAGATTCAGATAAGGCCGTATATTGGTATAGAAAATCCGCCGAGCAAGGATATGCAGATGCGCAAAATAATTTAGGAATATGCTACGGACATGGACGAGGTGTAACAGCCGACTTCTCGCAGGCTTTTTATTGGCACAAAAAAGCCGCCGAACAAGGACACATGAAGGCGCAATGCAATGTAGGCGGGTATTACGAACTTGGATTATATGTAAAACAAGATATATCTCAGGCTGTATACTGGTATAAAAAATCTGCCGCCCAAGGAAATGCTGAGGGGCAATATAAACTAGGATTATGCTACAAAGACGGGCATGGCGTAGAAGCCGATACAGCAAAATCCTATGAATGGCTTAAAAAAGCCGCTGCCCAGGGACATACGAAAGCAGCGGAAATGTTGTCAAGAACAATAGTCGAGTAATTTCTGGAGAGCAATGAACGGCCCTAATCAACTTCCTCCAAGCGCTCCAGCACGCGCCGAATAGCCTTATTAACACTGCAAGATGTGGCTTTTATCGGTATCATCAAAACCCAGCAAAACAAAAACGCCACACACGAGAAAATAATCTCATGTATGGCGTTATTTTTTATACTGCCCGTGCATTAAACCGCACGTGTAACTTTTCTGGCCCGTAAGCAGCGGGTGCAAACTTTAGCCTTGCGAACGGCGCCGTTTTTCTCGACAACTTGCACCTTTTTGATATTAGAGCGCCACATACGATTGGCACGCCGGGATACTTGGCTACGGGTTATACTTATACGATGCCCCGTTTGGATGCCTTTATCGCATACCTCACATCTTGCCATAATGGTAAACCTCCTAGTTTGTAAGAGCCTGGCATCCTATTGGCATTTGGCTTGAAATCCCTTTCAAACGAAACCGCCATACTTGGAACCGTCGACTTTAAAATTTTCACAATGCTGATTTTAACAGAAGATTATATTGTTGACAAGGGGCGATTCACCAAGATTTGGCGCGGCTTAACTTTTTACTTGACACATACCCCCGCCCTGTGTATAATCTTTTTCGTTGGACCAGTAGCTCAGCTGGTTAGAGTGCCGGCCTGTCACGCCGGAGGTCGAGGGTTCGAGCCCCTTCTGGTTCGCTTTATATTTGAAACGCCCCTGTGTAGGGGCGTTTTTGCTTGGTAAAATATTTAAGTTGACTTGATTATAAACACCATAATCATACCGATTCCAATTTAAATCCTATCTGCCTATCGCGGCTAAGCGCGGGAAAGCGCTTGCTCCGCGTTTCCCGCAGCCGCTCTGTCAGATAGGTTTAAATTTGGAATCGGTATCACCTATATTTTGAAAAGCGGCAACAAGCGAACCCTAGCCTGCTTAGAGTCCACGGTCAAAATAGCACCCTTTTCCAGTTCATCAGCATTTTGAAATATTGCGGAGACAATTAACTCTGCAAGTTCTTTCACTGACATTCCTTGGTTGCGTATTTGAACTATGCTTGGTTTTCGCCCTTGGGTAGCAGACAACATAGCAGAGAAACCCAAGTCACAGGTTAATACGGCATAACCTTCCCGGCGGGCATAATCCATAATTTCCGCATCTTTAGCATTTGGTATACCAACATAATACCAATGTTTAGATTCTATCCCTTTATGATTAAGCAACGTGGCTAACATAGGTGATAGATTCATATCAACCAATATTTTCATGCCGGTATTATTTCTGTTTCTCTCGTATCCAGCACCCACGCAGCATACTTTAATGCTTCGGATATATCTTCATGAGATAGGTATGGATAATCCTCTACAAGCATGTTGGGCGATTTACCCTCACTTAACTGTGAGACAATCATTCTAACAGTACAGCGGGTTCCCCTTATACATGCCTTCCCGCCCATGATATTTATATCATGAGTTATTCTTGTAAATTGTTCCATAGCACAAACCTCCGTTTTCTTTCTAGTATATCCAAAATGCGAAACATTCTCAATTATTCATGATTGTCGCCTATGCAATGGTTGTTATAGTTTTTTCGTGTACTTATTCACCTGCCTTCTCCACATCCCCATCCGGCAAAATAGCATTAAGCACAACACCCAGCACAACAGCAATGGCAATGCCCAGCCTGTCAACAGGCACATTTGTCCCGCCTACAGAGAATGTGATGGCCGGCCCAAACCTAAGCCCAAGGCCCGTTACCAGCATTATGGCTACAACTGTAAGGTTTTTGGTTTTACTCATGTCTGTGCGGCTTTCTACCAGGTTACGCACCCCTACCGCCGCAATCATACCATACAGCATAAAGGACGCGCCGCCTATTATGGCATTTGGTATAGAATATATAACAACGGCAAACAGCGGCGAGAATGCCAAAACCGACGCAAAGATAGCCGCAAGCAAAACCACCCGGGGGTTGAATACCTTAGTAAGCGCAACCACGCCAACATTTTCGCCGTATGTGGTGCTGGCCGGGCCGCCAATTAGGCCGGAGAAGCAGCTGGCAACGCCGTCGCCAATCAAGGTACGGGAAAGGCCGGGGTCATTGATAAAATCTTCGCCGGTTATGCCGCTTAGGGCAACCATATCCCCTACATGTTCCGCTATTGTGGCAATGGCGAAGGGAATCATAATCAAGATTGCAATCATATTAAAGCGCGGGCGCATAAAAGGCGGAAGCCCCACAATGCTAACTTCCGAAATATATGCCCCGGTTCCTGCCCCTGCAATGTATTCTACGTCGGCTACCCTTCTTGCCGCATTTGCAAAGTCGATAATTGCGCTGCCGTCGGCATTGGTAAGCCCGGTGAAATTATGCAAAATAAGCGCAAGTACATACGCCCCAAAAATACCCAGTAATATAGGAATAATTTTAATCATCCCGCGCCCCCAGGACGAGGCAATAACCACAACCGCCAATGTAGCAATGGCCAGCAGCATATTTTCCGCAGACTGGCTTATTGCAAAGGGCGCCAGCATTATTCCTATAAGGATAACCGTAGGGGCCGTTACAACCGGGGGCATATAGGTCATAAATTTTTTAACGCCCACAAGTTTAATAAGCCCCGCAAACAGCAAATACACAAGCCCCGATACCATGATACCGCCGGTTGCGTAAGGAAGGGTATGCTGAACAAAATCCCCCATAGAAATGGTACTGCCCGCAGCCAGGCCGGACATATTGCCTAAAATTTGTACATAATCCCCAACCCGCTCTACGGGAAAAATCCCCGCGGTAGGGTCAGTAATAAGACGGATACCTACCAGAAACGCGAAAGAAGACCCAAGAAACGCAGGCACCCGCCCCTTTGCAAAGAAATGAAAGATAAGCGTACCTACGCCTACCGCTACCAAAGTAACCTGTACGCTAAGGCCGCTTAGCAAAGGCACTAAAATGGTAGCACCAAACATGGCAAACATGTGCTGCAACCCCAAAATTCCCATCTTGGGGAAGGATATAGATTTTTTGGTCATAAGACCCCTCCTTAAAATTATTGGCCCAATAAAGTGGTTTCGAATTGAAACGGGCTGAGGGCGAGCCGATTCTGCGAACGCATAAACGCAGTGTTGGCAACAGAGGAAGCCCAATTTCAAACGGAACGACTTATTTAGGGCAAAAAAAATCCGGTACAATGATATCAATTAATATCATCATACCGGATGTTTTATCGCATAAATAGCCATTTCAAAGGGTTGGCGGCGGCCCAAAGCCTTTATATTGTTGCGCAAACACATTCGCATTATAGCCCCTCCAACAATGCAGTTTCGATATCGCTCTAGAATAATTTTCGCTAATTCTGCGTACGCATCTGCGCATAATCGGCGAAGATTATTCCTCGTTGTTTTCGAAACTGATATATACCGCAGACGGTCAAACTGCTGGATGATACCATAATGGGAGATAATGTGCAAGTTTTTTCTGCACCCATGAAAAATCATCCAAACATGATATAATACAAAACATAAAAATACCCCAAAGGAGGCAAACCATGATAAACCTACAAACAGCAACGGACATTATGCAAAAATACAACCAAGAGCCCTTTCATATCCAGCACGCCCACGCCGTCTCCGGCACAATGGGCTACTTCGCCAGGAAGCATGACCCTAAGCGGGAAGAATACTGGCGTGTAGTAGGTATGCTGCACGACACGGACTTCGAGCAATACCCGGAGGAACACTGCGTAAAAGGCATAGAGCTGCTAAAAGCCGAAGGTGTACCCGAAGATATAATCCGCGCCGCGTTAAGCCATGGCTGGGGCATGACCGAAAGCCCCTACGAGCCTTCGCATATTATGGAAAAAGTGCTTTTCGCAGTGGACGAACTTACGGGGCTTATAGGGGCCGCTGCCCTAATGCGCCCGTCCAAAAGCACTATGGACATGGAACTTTCCAGTGTAAAAAAGAAATTCAAAGATAAGCGTTTCGCAGCCGGCTGCTCCCGTGAAACAATAGCCAAGGGCGCGGAAATGCTGGGCTGGAGCCTGGACGAACTAATCCAGGAAACAATACTAGCCATGCGTGAGGTAGAAAATGCAAGTAAATAAATCAAACCCCGGCACCCACTCCGGCCGCACAGCCAAGGTAGAGGCCGAAAGCAAGATAATAACCAAGGCCGAATACGCAACCACCGCCGTAAAACCAAGCCAGTTCCCAGAAAACGGCTGGCCGGAAGTGGCATTCGTTGGGCGTTCCAACGTTGGCAAGTCTTCTTTAATTAACGCCCTTCTAAACCGTAAAAAGCTGGCCCGTACCAGCCAAAACCCAGGCAAGACCCGTACAATCAACTTCTTTAACGTGGAAGACAGGCTGTACTTCGTAGACCTGCCGGGCTACGGCTACGCCAGGGTAAGCAAGTCTGAATCCGAAAAATGGGGCGAAATGGTTGAAGGCTACCTGCAAAACCGGCCACAGCTAAAGCATATCTTCCTTCTGATGGACATCCGCCACGAGCCAAGCGCCGGCGACAGGCAGATATACGAATGGTGCAAATACTACAACTTACCATTTAGCATAGTAGCCACCAAGAGCGATAAAATCAAAAAAAGCCAGATGCAAAAACACCTGGCGGTAATACGCAAAAGCCTGAACGCAGAAACGCCTCCCATACCGTTCTCCAGTGAATCCTGGGAAGGCAGAGAGGCGCTTTGGGGGGTTATAGAGCAGCAGATTCAGCCCGTTGTTACAGATTTAGATTAGTCTTATTTGTTAGCTTGGTTCCAGGCAACATCGCCCACGAAGGGGAGTTTGAATTCAGAACCAACAGCTGCTTTAAACATTAACAACAGCCTGCTGGATATAAACACCAAGCGCCATATCCACATTACCGGCCATACAGCTATACCAATAATGAAGCCGATAAATGGCACACTTGTAATAATACCTACCACCCAGAATATTATCCACATAAACAGGAACCAAAGGGTGGATTGCAGTGCGTGGAAGCGTACAAACTTGCTCTCTCTCTCAAGTACCAACATGATTATACCGGAGATTGGGCCAAGCAGGTAGCTAAGGGCCGCAGCAATATTTTCGTTTAGGCCAAATACAGATTTCATGGTTATTCCTCCTAATTCGTAATTTTTCTGCGAAGCGCATTTGACTTCGCATTTAACTTCTTGAATAAAGGTACGTCATCAAAAACGGAAAGTCTGTATTGGGCGGTCATCATTATTATGAGATTGTAAAGTAGGGATTATATGCAAAACATTCATAGCCTTCTGGCGGCGCATAACGATCACATAGCAAAAACCACCGGCCTGTACCCAAGTTTTTTTATTCGCACATACGGCTGCCAAATGAACAGCCGTGATTCCGAAATGTTGGCGGGCCTTTTAGCCCAGTTGGGTTACCGGGCCGCCGAAAGCCTGGAAACGGCAGATTTGGCGGTGTTTAACACATGCTGCGTCCGGGAAAGTGCTGAAAACAGAATCTTCGGCCATTTAAGCCGCCTACGGCATACCAAGGAAACCAAAAGGCCTGATATGCTTATCGCGGTGGGTGGCTGCATGTCCCAACAGGCAGAAATTGCTGAAAAAATCGCCCAGTCCCATCCTTATATAAATATAGTGTTTGGTACGGCAAACCGGCACCGCTTGCCGGAGTTTTTATGGCAAGCAATCCAAAGCGGTAAACAGGTCATAGATATAACCGAAGACGACAACTTTCCCGAACTTGATACTGTACCAGTAACCACCCGGGATTACCCCCACAAAGCCGGGGTTAATATTATGTACGGATGCGACAATTACTGCTCGTACTGCATAGTGCCGTATGTACGCGGCCGGGAAAGAAGCCGCCCGGCAGCAGATATATTACGGGAGATTGAAGCCTTGGCCGCAGACGGCGTTCGGGAAATTATGCTGCTTGGGCAAAATGTAAACTCGTATGGGAAAGGGCTGGCCCGTACCAACGTAGGGGATTTAGGGCATTCTCATACAAACGATATATATGATTTTCCTAGCTTACTGCGCCGGGTGAACCAAATCCCCGGCCTTTTGCGCATTCGCTTTATGACCTCACACCCCAAAGATTTTTCCGACGATTTGATTAGCGCGGTACGGGATTCGGACAAGGTATGCAAATCCGTGCACTTGCCGCTGCAATCCGGCAGTACAAAAGTGCTGAAAGATATGAACCGTATGTACACCCAAGCGGAATACTTAAGCCTGGCAAGCCGCCTTAAAAGCGCCGGGATAGGCCTGTCTACAGATATAATAGTTGGCTATCCCGGCGAAACGGAAGAAGATTTCGAAGCAACACTGGAGGTTGCGCGGCAAGTGCGCTTTCTTGGCGCGTTTACATTCATATACTCAAAACGCAGCGGAACCCCCGCCGCAACGCGCAAGGATTTAGTACCCCGCAATATATCCGCCCAGCGGTTCCAGCGCCTTACGGACACTATTTACCCCATTCTTTTAGAAATTAACCAGGCTAAAGTAGGCAGTACTTTGCCCGTTATGGTAGAAGAAGCTGGCGGTACAGCCGTAAAAGGCCGCACAGACGATAATACCCTGGTGCATTTCGAAGCCGAAGACGGTAGGTTTCAGCCGGGGCAGGTTGTGCCGGTGAGTATAACATTGGCAAAATCTTTCTATATTTGCGGTGAAGTTGTATAATTCTTAAATCCCCTGCAACCTTGTAATCAAGCCAAAGGAGGCCCACATGAACAAGCAAAACCTAGCCCACCGTAAAGCAACCGCAACCATCCGCGTATCAGACGGCCCGAAGCCCGTCACAGTAAGGCAAACCCGGCACAGCTTTTTATTTGGCTGTTCGGAGTTTAGCACCTTGCCTTATGCCAGCAACCAAATGGAGGAAGCCGAGCATACTGCCGCCGAAAAACGATACGGCCACATGGGCGAACTGTTTAACTCTGTTACCCTGCCCTTCTACTGGGGCCGGTACGAGCCGGAAAAAGGCAAACCCGACTACGAACGTATGATGAAAGCCGCAAAGTGGCTAAAAGGGCAGGGCCTTATACTTAAGGGCCACCCCTTATGCTGGCATACCGTATGCGCGCCTTGGCTTTTAGACATGACAAACGCCGAAATCTACGAAACCCAGCTGGCCCGTATAAAGCGGGATGTAACGGCATTTGAAGGGGTAATAGATATGTGGGATGTGATAAACGAGGCGGTAATCATGCCCTTGTTTGACAAATACGACAACGGCATCACCCGCCTTTGCAAAGACCGGGGCCGCATTAGCCTTATCCGCGACCTGTTTAAAGAAGCCCGGGCCGCCAACCCCAACGCAACGCTGTTAATAAACGACTTTGAAACATCCGAATCCTATGACATTCTAGTAGAAGGTTTACTGGAAGCCGGCATCCCCATTGAAGTTATTGGCATACAGTCCCATATGCACCAGGGCTGTTGGAGCCAGGAAAAAACCGATGAAATACTGGAACGCTTTTCCCGTTTTAACCTGCCGTTGCATTTTACGGAAGTGACGCTGGTATCCGGCCATATAATGCCACGTGAAATTGTAGACCTTAACGACTATCAAACCAATAACTGGCCGTCCACCCCAGAGGGCGAAGCCCGCCAGGCTGAAGAGGTTGCGGCTTTCTATGATACGCTGTTTGCTCACCCGTTGGTTGAAGCCATCACCTGGTGGAGTTTCCATGACGGGCTGTGGCTGGGCGCCCCTTCGGGCCTGCTAAGTAGTACAAGCGACCCAAAACCCGCATATCACGCACTGCATAAGCGCATTAAAGGCGATTGGTGGACAAAGGAACAAGAAATTATGGCCGATGCAAACGGAAATATTACCGTTACCGGGTTTAAGGGTGATTATGTAGCCCTTTGCGAAGGCCGGGAAATTGCCTTTACAATTGGATAAAACCATAACCTGCGACATCCGGTTTTGATGATACCGATAAAGGCTTCCATGCACTTAGCCCCCTTCCGTGGAAGGGGGTGGCCCGTAGGGCCGGGGGTTGTTTATAAACTATAACAACCCGCAACCCCCGCCGCCTAAAGGCGGCACCCCCTTCTAAAGAAGGGGGCTTGGGCAGCTTCCCCCGGTTTTGATACTAATGGTAAACCTTTTTTTGGTTTAGATGATACCGATAAAAGCGATAAAGGAGCCCCCTATGCCAAGCTACACCCCAATGATGGAGCAATTTTTTTCAATAAAAGCCCGTTTCCAGCACTGCATACTATTATTCCGCCTGGGCGATTTTTTCGAGATGTTCTTCGAAGACGCTCTTGTAGCCTCTAAATGTCTAGACATAGCCCTAACCGCCCGTGAATGCGGCCAGGAAGAAAAGGCCCCAATGTGCGGTGTACCCGTCCACGCGGTAGAGGGCTACATAGCCAAGCTTGTTGCCGCCGGCCACCACGTAGCCATATGCGACCAAGTAGAAGACGCAAAACTGGCAAAGGGCCTGGTAAAGCGCGATGTGGTAAGGGTAGTAACCCCCGGTACAATAACCGAAAGCCACCTGCTGGAAGAAGGCCGCCACAACTACATTACATGCCTGCACAAGGGCCGGCGCTTCTATAGCCTTGCAACGGCGGATATCACCACGGGGCTTTTTATTGCAACAAACATCCCGGTGCTTGACGAAAATAAACTGCTGGACGAACTGGCCCGCCTAGCCCCGGCAGAGGTGCTGCTCCCGGAAGATTTTAATCTAACCCGGGTGGTAGAGAATATAACCGGCCAGCGTGCCACAAAAGTCCCAGTGTGGAGTTTTAGTTCAACGTCGGCATTTCAGCGCCTTACCGCGCATTTTGGCACATTCCACCTGGAAGGCTTTGGCCTGTATGAAAATTCGCCGGAAATTCCCGCCGCCGGGGCGCTGCTTGCTTATCTGTCCGAAACGCAAAAAAACGCCCTAAGCCAAATCGCATCCATAAAAATTTACACCCAACAAACCCACATGGTTTTGGATATAGCCAGCCGCCGCAACCTGGAGTTAACCGCGGATTTACACCGCCGCAGCAAAAAAGGCTCTTTGCTAGGGGTGCTGGACAGAACCAAAACCGCAATGGGCGCAAGGTTAATAAGAAGCTGGGTAGAACTGCCCCTAACATCCGTAGACGATATAAACCGCCGCCTGGACGCGGTAGAAGAATGGACTCTTTCCCCCCTGCCCAGGGTAGAACTGCGTGACCTGTTAGCCGACATTCCCGACCTTGAAAGGGTAATGGGCCGCCTGTCCACCACATACGGCACCGCCCGGGACCTGTCTACTTTGCGCGCTGCCCTAACTCCGCTGCCATTTATAGGCAAGCTGTTAAAATTTATGGAAACCGCTGTAAACAAAGAACTATCCCAAACCTACGACGACCTATCCGACATTCGGGCCATAATAGATGCCGCAATAGTAGATTCCCCACCCGCCACGGTACGAGAGGGGGGTATGATTCGCAAAGGTTATAACGCGGAGTTAGACGGGTTGCTGGATATAAAAGAAAACGCCGCAGACTTCCTATCCCAACTAGAAGCCCGCGAAAGAGAACAAACCGGCATAAAAAACCTAAAAATCCGCAATAACCGTGTGTTTGGCTATTACATTGAAGTCACCCAGTCAAACCTCCACCAGGTGCCGGAAAGATACCTCCGCAGGCAGACACTAGCGAGCGCCGAGCGCTATATAACCGACGAACTAAAGACCCTGGAAGACACAATCATGTCGGCAGACGAGCAAGTAGCAACATTGGAATACGAACTATACGAAGCCCTGCGCCGTGAAGTTGTGGAGCAAATGGCTCGTATTCAGTTTACCGCAATGTCGATAGCCACTATAGATACATTGCAGTCCCTGGCAGACGTAGCAGACCGCAACCAATATGTAAAGCCCATTGTAACAAGGGACAGCCGCATCCAAATAAAAGACGGCCGCCACCCGGTTGTAGAAGGGGCGCTGGGCCATGGTTTCGTGCCAAACGACACACAAATGGACGATACCGACCACCGCCTTGCAATCATCACCGGGCCGAATATGGCAGGTAAGTCCACATATATGCGCCAAGTGGCCCTTATTGTGCTAATGGCGCAAATAGGTTCATATGTACCGGCAGCTAAGGCCGAAATAGGCGTAGCCGACCGTATTTTTACAAGAGTAGGCGCGTCAGATGACCTGGCAACAGGCCAAAGCACCTTCATGGTAGAGATGACGGAAGTGGCCAATATTTTAAACAACGCCACATCCGACAGCTTGGTAATCCTAGACGAAATAGGCCGGGGGACAAGCACCTTCGACGGGCTGGCAATTGCATGGGCGGTACTGGAGAGGATAGCCACAACCATAGGCGCAAAAACATTATTCGCCACCCATTATCATGAACTTACCCAGCTTGAAGGCCAGGTAGACGGGGTTATAAATTACTGCTTCACCGCCCAGGAAACCGAAAAAAACGGCGAGGCCGATATTATATTCCTTCGCAAGCTAATCCACGGCGAAGCGGGCCAAAGCTTTGGTATACATGTGGCGCGCCTGGCAGGCCTGCCTGCAGATACTATAGAAAGGGCCAACCAGCTTCTAACCGCCCTTAACGCCGCGGATATATCCCAAAAAACCAATAGAATGCCCCCGCCTTCTTCGCCGGTTACGGTAGCGGAGAGTAAGCTGGCGCAGGCATTAAAATCCATAGACACAGATAAAATTACGCCGCTTGATGCGTTAATCGCACTAAACCAGTTGAAGGATTTGCTATAAGCAAAGGTTAGTATGCCATGTACGACTATTGTGCTATGTTGTATTTTTGTCAACAACAATTGTTCCGAAACGATAGCGAAATGGCTTTATTGTATATTTACTGCCGGTGCCGTATACTACAGGGGTGCAACATCGTGATTATGTAAAAATAACATGGGCAAAGAGGTGTTATGATGTCTAATGCTTTGGCAACGGATTATAATAACCATATCGAAGGCGATACTGTGCCGGTATATACCGTTATTATCCAAAGAGACGAATCGGGCTTTTGGGGTGTCTGCGATATGCCAAACGGGGGCGCAAATTCGATGGGCAACACAATCTACGAAACCCAACGTAACATGTATGAATCCATGGCACTGTTCTTAAAAGACGATTATCCTGAGGTTAGTGACTTTTCGTTGAATTTTGTCATTAGCAAATGAGTAAGCCACCTGTTTTATCTACTAAAGACTTTCATAGCCTGTTAATAAAGTATGGTTGCCGTGCTATATCCTCCGAGGGTTCCCACTTCAAAGTCGAATACCTTAAGACGGGAAGACGCACTACAATTCCCATACACAGAAATAAAGACATACCATTAGGGTTTATGAAAGCGATATTGGGCCAATTGGGTATTGATGCCAATGATTTTATTAAATTTATTATGCAAAACTAAGGGCTGTCGCGTTAAGCAAAAGCAATGAATAAAAATACTTAATGTGACAGCCCCGTATTGACGGTAACTTTGATACAAGTACACATTTAATCGCTACATATCTCTATCCATTTCTTCTTTTGCCAGAACAAACTTGGCTTCATGCGGATAACTACATAGTACACTGTCAAGTAATTGCACTCCGCAAAAATACTTGCAAATTGATATATTTTTAACTGCACACTTGTGTTCATTTGTTTCCTCATCAACATTCCAAGGACATTGGGAATCGCCAAACTTTACATCGCTAATAAAATCAATGTCCATATTAGACCCCATCAACTTTTTTACTCTGCTGTCCATGATAAAACCTCATTCATTTAAAATAAATCACTATGCGTTCCTGTTCTTGTCAGATATAGCTTCAGTGTATTTTCGACCACCTCGTAAATAAGAAGCCAGTCAGGGGTAATATGGCACTCCCGGCAACCTTTATAATCGCCT
>Ga0123355_10000836_pt1 | contig 42314 bp, 38 predicted proteins | sample TergutEmb28metaG_3_FD_89872 | JGI IMG/M metagenome (GOLD analysis project Ga0123355, IMG submission 89872) | Embiratermes neotenicus P1 segment gut microbial communities from Petit-Saut dam, French Guiana - Emb289 P1 | ecosystem: Host-associated > Arthropoda: Insects > Digestive system > Gut ...
GCGCGACAACAAGATTTCAGGCAAAACCTCTGGAACCAAAGTTGCTTTAGATGCTTTGGGTAATCTTAAAGATGTCAGCTAAATATTTTATCTTGGAAACACCAAGAACAACTTGACACCGTCTCTAAATTTAGTCCTATTGCAAAAGCAGGATCAGTTGCGTTATAATAAGGGTTAGTAATCAAGGCATCAATAAGCCACCGGTTGCATGAAAGTGCAAGTTAAAGTTGATGAAAAATTACACGTTATGACACTTGGGGTAGGTGTTAATTTGCACGCTTTGACGCTTACACAGCACAATAGTGCAACTTGACTATGAATCAATTAACACAAAATGCAACTCAGCCCCTTACCTATCCCTCAAGAGCCATCGGCTCTGATATACTTTCAGGAATGTTTATCCCTGCTGCATAACAAAACGCAATGATTTGACCAATGTGCATATTTTCATGTCCTATCATGCACGAAATAATCTGATGTATGTTGTGCTCTTCTCCATAGTAATCTATGACCTCTGTACCGTCCATACCATCTAACGCCCGCTCAAGTTTCGCGTCAAGTTCCGCCATGCGCTCGATGATTTGAGCGGTCGGCCAGTTTTCGTAAATATATTCTGTGCCGAAATCAACCGTATGTGTGGTCAGCGAGTCCACAATGTCACGCTGAAATAGGGTTAGTTCGTATGCCTGTAAGCGAATAGTGTTGAGCACCTTGCGCGGCAAGGGCTTGTCAAGGTCGGCATCACTTAATTCTTCCAAAAAACCTAGAATAATGCTTCGTGTTTGCTTCCAGTCTGCCAATTGAGCCTTTAATGATTCAATCATTTTTGCGATCTCCTTACAATTTTATTATACGGTGATTATAGCAAGGATAATACGACAACCGCGTGTCATATTTCTATTTGGCAATCGAAACTAAAAAATGAAAATTTGGTGATAAATATGGAACAACATAAGATTGAGCGCATAAACGAGTTATCGAAAAAGCATAAAGAAGGTTGTCTGACGTCGGAAGAACATGAAGAGCGTAAGACCTTACACAAAGAATACATTGATCAATTTAAAAAGAATTTGACAAATCAACTTGAGCGCATCAGCATTTTCGAACAAGATGGAACAAAAAGGAAGCTAAAGAAAAAAGAGTAGGGGTTGAGATTAATGGATAAATTCAACACTTGCCGGGGATCAATCATAAAGCATATGAAAGCTCAATCATGAATGCGCCATTTAATATTTGGCAAAAATCGAAAGCGAGGAAATAAATGATCACTTCACAACAACGCGCCAAATTGCGTGCCATAGCCAATGACTATGACACCATTTTGCAAATAGGAAAATCCGGCATATGTGCCGAAACTGTAGCGCAAGCAGATGACGCGCTTACAGCACGCGAACTCATTAAATTGCGTGTGCTCAAATCATCGCCGGAGACTGCGCGTGAAGCAGCAGCAGAACTCGCGGAGAAAACACAATCGGATATTGTTCAGGTGATTGGTGGACGCTTCGTCCTCTACCGCCGAAATAAGAAGAACCCCAAGATAGAGATATAAAAGTGATTGCGCTAAAATATAATCAACCCTACCCCAGCCGGAGCGCTGGAACAAGAGGTTTATCATGAGGAAATGGGACTATCTATCAGAGATGTGACCAAATTGCTTGGAAAGAGCGGGTTGGTACAGAGCATTATTTTCGGATATAATGTTTGGCATACGCAAGGTTATGAATATATGTCGGAATTTCTCTCAGAGGAGCTTACAAAACAAGGGGCATAAAAAGCAATGACACGTTTTATGTATCATGGAACATTTTATCTGAATTTTCGTCTGGTAATATTATAGAGGATAAATTTAAACAAGACCGGAGGATGATTATGAAAAAGAGATATGTTCTATTTTTGACATTGGTGATACTGCTGGCTGCGCTCACCGTATCAGCATGCACCCAAGACCCCGGAGAGACATTGGGATACCTAGTCGGCCCTACAGATCAGGTGATCCACCCTTTTGCAAATAGCGCAACGACCCCTGCGATTGAATTTATGCGCTGGCAGTTTGAAGATGAAGCCTCACGAGACGGATACACACTGATTCCGACACATTTTGCCGATACAGGCATCTGCGTTACGAGTGCGTTCATACTAACGGTGTCGAGCGGCAGTGGCACTCCGAACATTTCGATAGACGGACAACCTGCCCCGGTGGTGATGAGTGAAGGAGAGAACAGATTTCGCGTAAGCCCTTCCGTGCCGCTTTCCTACAACAGCCTATACATCGTGCGGCTTGCGAATATAGGTACAGAAGACACCACATGGGCATTTCAGACCACAGCCCGCCTTCAAATTTCCGCCATTTTACCAGCTCACCAATCCACCAATGTACCTGTAAACACAGGCATAGAGATCAGCTTCTCACTGGGTGGACACACGCCGATAGACGAATTCTTCTCCATTGCACCGGCAGTGGACGGACGATTTATAACCAGAGGTAATACCTCTGTCTTCATGCCCACAAACCCGCTGAGATTCGGTGAAATCTACACGGTGACGATAAGCGCAGGGATTAAAGTAGACGGCACCAACGAGATAATCACAGACGATTTGGTGTTTTCTTTTGAAACACAGGTGCAGTCAGACTTTGAAGGAAGACAAGATCACAATGCAGCTCAGGTTCACTTTTCTACCACCTATGCAGAATTTCCAACATTTGAAGCTCCCCACCTTAACTTTTGGCTGAGCTACAATTCGAATAATAGACGTCCGCGCATAGACGTAAGCATCCATCAGTTTCATACTGCAAATGATGCAGTAAACGCAATTGATCGTCTGGTAAATATTCCACATTGGGCCACTGTTGCTCACGAGCGTAATCAGATTGAAACGAGCGGATTGAGATATATCGACTCGTTTAATATCACACGCGCAGACGGAGATCGATGGATGGAAACGATGACCTTACCCGGCAATTTGCCGCCGGGATTTTATGTGATCAGTGCGACGGCTCAAGAACGCACAAGTCAAGCAGTTTTGCAGATTACAGATATTGCGACTCAAGTGATTGCGGATGACGATCAAGCGATCGTTTGGATCAATGATATGATCACAGGTACACCGCTTACTGGTGCGGAGGTTCTTGACCCAGCTTCCGGAAACACTTTTCGTACAGATGAAAACGGCATTGCCATAGTACAGAGTAATGTGCGGCACAGTGAAGCGCTCAGCAGACTTATTGTGAGAGCAGACACGAGAGAAAATGTTGTCATATTGCAAGCTTCAGGTGGCATAAGACCACACCCTATATCCGGCGGACATGGCAGAATCAGCGGCTTTGATATGTGGTGGGGACCGCGAAATCAAGCGGACGACAACTACTGGTCTGTGCTGCACCTTGACCGCACTTTATTTCAGCGTGTGGATACCTTGCATTTTTGGGGATTTGCCGCAAATAGGCATACCGGAGCGCCCCTAGACAATGTCACAGCAGTCTTGACTTCCGGCTCATGGGGCTGGGATGGCACAGATGATACGCCGCTCCATAGACAGACTATTTCAGTTGCAGATGGCGCTTTTAGCGGGGATATTAACTTGCCGCATTTAGACCCCGGATCATACCAGCTCACGATATACTTTGGAGACACAACGATTGCATCTCAGTTCTTTGAAGTGCGAGATTTTGTAAAACCTCCGTACCGGCTGACAATATCGGCAGATAGACACGCAGTCTTTATCGGTGATACAGTAAACTTTACTGCAAGGGGAGAATTCTTTGAAGGTACACCTGTCGCTGAGCTGGATATCTCATACAGCCTTTGGGGTTGGCAACTGCAAAATGACCGCAGAGGGAGCGGCAGAACGAACACAGATGGCGTTGTTGAAGTCTCATCTCAGACCATCAGGGCGAGCGCCGATGGTCAGGGACGTGCAAGCTTGGACTTTGTTGTAGAGGCGACCTTGCCGGAAATCGGCTGGACGATGCAACACGAATCAATCAGTGTATTTATCAATGATATTGAGGTAAGATCGAGGGCGACCCGAACCGGAAGTGATGCCAATTTATCGATTGAAGTGGATCGGATCACACTAGATAGACTCAATGACGAAACTGCAGCCAATCGATGGGACTATATCGACGGCCCGCAAGCCGGACAGCAGCTTAATGTAGAGATCGTAAGAGTTTGGTGGGAAGCCATACGCACCGGTGAAAGATACGACTTTGTCACCCGTGCCGTAGTGCCTACTTACCGCCATGAGCGCAGAGAGCAAGTGATCGAAAGTTTTGAGCTTCTGACAGACTCCGAGGGCAAGGCAAGCAGAGATTTTACTGTGCCAAATAGGGACAGGGAGAGCTATTTGGCGCGTGTACGCACCACATGCGGATTTGGCCGCGCGATTACCCACGAAGCATTTATAGGCAGAGACTGGTCCGGATTTTTCGGTAATGCCGGGAACAATGAGCTATTCCTCGATGGCGCGCGCTCGTGGGACGAGGGTTATAGTATCGGTGATGACGTGCAACTGACCGTGATGCGCGGTGAAGCGCAAGTCACCACAGGAAACGTCCTGTTTGTCGTAGCCAACATGGGCATTGTGCACCATCAAGTGGGCAGCAGTGTACTGGAATTTACTTTTGATGAAGCGCATTTGCCCGGCGCTACAGTCCACGCCATTTTCTTCAATGGACACACCTACCATGCAGGATGGGCGATGACGCGGCAGCTACACTTCGACCGAGACAGCCGTGCACTGGATATTGACATTGCGATAGATGGGGAGTCATTTAGACCCGGAGAGATGGCTTCGGTAACCGTGACCACACGCGACACAAATGGAAATCCGAGACCTGCACATGTGAATTTCAGTGTTGTGGATGAAGCGCTATTTGCGCTGAGAGATAACGAAATTGACACGCTTGCAGCCTTATATAGACGTGTCAGCTCAGGCATTATCATAAACTATGCATCGCACGGAACTTTTGTAAGTGATGGTATTGATGCGCAATCTTATGGCTTGCGGACTGAAATGGCAATGAGTGCACCAGCGGCGGCGGGGGCAGCGATGGAAATGGCAGACGATAGTGCGGTAGGAGGCGGGGCAGACACTCACGTGCGGGAGCTATTTGAAGATACAGCGTATTTTCACTCGGTGACGACGAATGCGCGTGGTGAGGCGAGCTTTTCGTTCAGGCTTCCGGACAATATTACCGCATGGAGACTCACCGCATCCGGTATCACTACAGACTTCTATGCAGGTAATGCTACAGAGCCTATAAGGGTGACGCTCCCTATGTTTTTGAACTACAGTTTAAACAATGTGTTTCTTGTCGGAGATATGCCCTATGTCGGAATAACTGTATTTGGCACGGCACTGACAGGTGCGGAGACTGTGACTTTTACCGTGTGGGACGACCGAACTCCGGAAAACGTGATCACGGCTACTGGGCGTCCATTTGAGCGGGTAAATATTCCGCTTTGGGAGATGACAATGCCGGGTGCACAAGCCATGGTGATCCATGTAGAAACCAGCACCGGACTCAGTGATGCGCTACGGCATAGCTATCATGTTTTGGAATCCCATCGCACAGTAGATACCGCGGTATTCTATGATGTGACGCTTGATACGGTATTTGAAATAGGCAGACCGGGACTGACCAATATTACCTTTACTGATCGTGGGCGCGGACAATTCCTCTGGCAGCTCATGAGTATGCGCCATGTGCGTGGTGACCGCATCGAAGGTCTGGTGATGCGCAGAGAGGCCAATCACCTGATTCGGCAATACTTCCCAGATATGGATATCTACTTCATGAGCGATGCATTTGATCCAAGTATGTATCAGCAAGCAGACGGCGGAATAGCCATGCTGCCTCATGCATCGAGCGACTTGGCGCTCACCGTCAGTGTGCTGCCCTTTATACGTGATGAGATCAATAAGCAAACTTTAGGGAACTACCTCACAAATATTTTCTTAACATCAACCGGTGAAAACAGGATCATTGCACTGTATGGTCTTGCGCAGCTTGGTGCACCTGTAATACAAGAGCTGCACACATATGCAAGAACCTTAAACCTTTCCACTTCTGATGCCGCTTATCTTGCGTTAGGACTTCTGGAGGTCGGTGAGCGGCATCGGGCGGTCGCACTGTACGAAGCACATATAGCGCCTCATTTGCAAGAGCTTGCGCCATACTATCGCATCATAGGAGATGATCAGCTTCGGGATACAGCGGTTGTCGCACGGCTTGCACAACAATTGGGATTGTCGGAAAGAGACGGATTGCACGGATATACCCAGAGACATAGACGAGACGATTTGCTCACGCAAGTAGACAGACTGCGCTTCATATCGCATGAAATAGGCGCAGTAGACAGTGTCGCTGCAAGCATTACGTACACAATGCTCGGACAATCGTTTACCCAAGAGCTTTCAGGTTGGAGGCACTTTACACTTAGGATACCCACGATGCACTTAAATGAATTTGCGATTACTGCAATGACAGGAGATGTGGGTGCGGTCTCCGTACACTCAGTTCCGCTTGAAGAAATAGAAGCCATAGACAATGACATTACGGTCAGAAGGCAGTTTTTCAAAGCGGGCTCAAGAACCCCTGCAACATCCTTTAGCGAAGGTGATTTGGTACGCGTGGAGATCACCATAGACTATACTCGCAGTGCGCTCACCGGAACATATGCAATAACAGACTTCTTGCCTTCGGGGCTTGTGTTTGTGCAGGACTCCGCCAGAATTTCGGAAGAGTCGAGTGTAAGCCGCAGCAGAGCTTGGGCGACGAGTGAAGGACAGCGAGTCATATTCTTTGACCACAATAGCCGTGTCCGTAGTGTGCAAACCGTACAGAGCTATTTCTATTACGCCAGAGTTATAAGTCCGGGGACGTTTATCGCAGAGGGCACGATTGTGCAGAATCTGGGTGTGCGGGAGTATTTGACCATTGGCGAATCAGCAGTGATTCGGATCGCCGAATAACTGTACCACAAGGTCATCAAGGCCTACGGAATCATGCACGGTTGAGGTTATTAATCAAATACAGAATGGGCGGCCGCACTCGGTCGCCTGTTTTGGTCTGTATAATAAACCCAAACGCCCTCTTGATATCGTCAAAAACCTCTGACGCAGGGCGGCCTTTTCCTTCGCGCATAGAAGAAAGACCTTCTTCGAGTAAACCATATAACTCATGTCTGCCGCAAAGACGCTGGGAATATTTTACACTATCGGGAATATAAAGAGTAGTATTTACAAACAGCGAAACAAGCGGTATAATTACGCAAGAAAAACTTTCATTGCTCAAAGTGCTAAAAAACCATGAAAACTTGTGAGGCTAATATGAAAAAAACAATTTATTTAGATAACGCAGCAACGACCAAAGTGTCAAAAGCTGCTCTGGACGCAATGTTACCATTTCTCCACGAAAGATATGGCAACCCATCATCTGTGTACTCGGTCGGTAGAGATGCCAAAGAAGCCATGGAAACAGCCAGAAACAAAGTAGCTCAAGCCATCGGTGCAAGACCCGAAGAGATATTCTTTACAGGCTGTGGCACCGAATCCAACAACTGGGCGCTCAAATCCGTTGCCGCAATGCGCAAAGAAAAAGGCCAGCACATTATTACCTCGACGATAGAACACCCGGCAGTACTCAACACGCTGAAATACCTCGAAACCCAAGGTTATGAAGTGACCTATCTGGGCGTGGATAAGTTCGGACAAATCTCGCTGGATGCACTGACTAAAGCCATAAGAAAAGACACAATACTCATATCCATAATGGCCGCCAACAACGAAATCGGCACAATCTTCCCAACCGCGGAAATTGGGAAAATCGCATCAGATAATGGGATACTATTTCACACGGATGCCGTTCAGGCCGCCGGGAGCATACCGCTCGATGTCCGTAAGCTCAATGTAGACCTATTGACCATATCCGGTCATAAAATTGGCGCATTAAAGGGCGTAGGCGTGTTATTTATCAAAAAAGGCCTGAAACTACCACCCCTCATCCACGGCGGCGGACAAGAACATGGCATGAGATCCGGAACAGAAAATGTTGCCGGGATCGCAGGTTTGGCCGCTGCGCTGGAATACCGTGTCTCGCGACTGCCGCAAGACAATCTGACTAAGAAGCGAGACAGACTGATCGAGGGCGTTTTAAAGATCAAAAAGAGCGCATTTACAGGCGACCCGGTCAACAGACTGCCGGGCATTGCCTCGTTTGTATTTGAAGCCATAGAAGGGGAGTCCATGCTGCTCATGCTGGACGCATTCGGCATATGCGCCTCGTCCGGTTCTGCCTGTTCATCCGGCTCGCTTGACCCCTCCCATGTTTTGCTGGGTATTGGCCTGCCGCACGAGATCGCCCATGGATCGCTAAGACTATCGCTCTGTGAAGATACCACAGATGAAGATATCGACTACGTCATCGAAAAGCTGACGGACGTTGTAGATAAATTGAGAAAAATGTCACCTGTTTGGCAAGAATAGAAGGAGAAAAATATGTATTCAGAAAAAGTAATGGAGCATTTTGCAAACCCGCGCAATGTGGGCGAAATTGAAGGCGCAAATGCCATCGGAGAAGTAGGTAATGCAAAATGCGGGGATATTATGAAAATTTTCATGAAAATCGAAAATGACATAATCACCGATGTCAGCTTCAAAACATTCGGTTGCGGTGCAGCCGTAGCCACTTCGTCAATGGCCACAGAGCTGGTCAAAGGCAAGACCATCAAAGAAGCGCTCAACATCACTAACAAAGCAGTCACCGATGCACTGGACGGCTTGCCGGGCGAAAAACTGCATTGCAGTGTACTGGCAGAGCAAGCGATCCGTGCGGCGATCACTGATTATTATAAGAAGAACGCAATGGATCCATTGCCAATCGTAGGCTGTGACCTCAATTGTAGTGATTGTGCGAGCGAACACTAGGCACACCGAAGCACTAAGAGTCGGAGAGTAATATATGACCATAAAGGAAATTCAAGACAAAATCCTGCAACTGAAAAAAGAAAAAGACATATGCATCGTAGCCCACAGCTATCAAGCGAGAGAAATCATCGAAATAGCTGACTTTTCAGGGGACTCATATCAGTTGAGTGTTGAAGCCAGCAAAGTGAGCAACAAGACGGTGATCATGTGCGGTGTCCGCTTCATGGGCGAGACGGTAAAGATCCTTTCCCCGAACAAGACCGTGCTCCTATCGAACCCACAGGCCGGGTGCCCTATGGCAGAGCAAATGGACAAAGCGCTCATCAGCTCGGTGAAGCAGCAATATCCCGACTACACTGTCGTTGCCTATATCAACACCACCGCAGAGCTTAAGACCATATGTGATGTATGTGTCACTTCATCATCTGCTGTAAAGATTGTCAAAAATATACCGAACAAAAATATACTATTTTTGCCGGACTGCAACTTGGGCGCATGGGTGGCAAAGCAAGTGCCTGAAAAGAATGTAAAGCTCTTGCAAGGCGGGTGTCCGATCCACGCTGCGGTCAATACAGATGATGTGAAAAAGATAAAAGCGCTCCACCCGAACGCACTGGTGCTAGTGCATCCGGAGTGTGTTCCGGCGGTCGTAGATATGGCAGACTATGTCGGCTCAACTTCCGGAATTATGGAATATGCTGAAAAATCATCCGCCAAAGAATTCATCATCGGAACTGAAATCAGCATTGCCGAGCATTTGCAATATCGATGTCCGGAAAAGATGTTCTATGGACTATCACATAAGCTGCTGTGTCCGAACATGAGAATCAATACACTGGTCGATGTGTTTAATTGTGTGATCGGTGTTTCCGGTGAAGAGATCATTTTAGACGATGAAACCATAGCCAAGGCTCATGTCTGTATAGAAAAAATGATTGAACTGGCTAATTAGTGAAAGAAGGTGCTCAGATGCAAAAGAAGGATTATAAATTCGAAACAAAACAACTCCACGTTGGACAGGAAACCCCTGACCCCGCAACAGGCTCACGCGCAGTCCCAATCTATGCGACAACCTCATATGTATTTAAAGATTTTGAACACGCCGCAGGGCTATTCTCACTAAAAGAGTCCGGCAATATATACACCAGACTAGGCAACCCGACCTCCGATATATTTGAACAACGCATCGCAGCCCTCGAAGGCGGCGTAGCAGCAATTGCCACATCTTCGGGCGCGGCAGCGGTGAGCTATGCCATACAGAACATTGCAACCGCCGGACACAACATCGTATCAGATAAACGTGTGTATGGCGGCACATACAGCCTATTTGCCAACACACTGCCTGATTTTGGCGTGACGACTAAATTTGTCGATGGTGAAAATCCGGAGCATTTCGACCGCGCAATCGATGAAAATACCAGAGCTATTTTTATAGAGACATTTGGTAATCCGAACTCCACCATGGTTGATGTAGACGCAGTGGCCGAAATTGCACACAAACACGGCATCCCGCTGATTGTGGACAATACATTTGCGACACCATACCTGTTTCGCCCGATTGAACACGGTGCGGATGTAGTAATACATTCCACCACCAAATTCATTGGCGGTCACGGCACGGTGATTGGCGGCGTTATTGTAGATTCCGGCAAGTTTGACTGGGCAGCCAATGACAAATTCCCGGGACTATCTCAGCCCAATCCGAGTTATCATGGTGTCGTACTGACGGATGTGGTAGGGAGCTTGGCATATGTCATTAAAATTAGAGTAACACTCATGAGAGATACCGGCGCAACGATTAGCCCATTTCATTCATTCTTGTTCTTGCAAGGTCTGGAGACCCTTTCGCTCAGAGTGGAGCGCCATGTCGAAAATGCGCTCAAAGTCGTAGACTTTCTCAATGGACATCCGAAAGTTGAAGTAGTCAATCACCCGAAATTAGAGAGCCATCCTGACCATGCACTGTATAAAAAATACTTCCCGAATGGTGCTGGTTCTATTTTTACATTTGAAATAAGAGGCGGCAGAGACGGCGCAAAAGCATTTATTGACAAATTAGAGCTTGTCTCACTGCTGGCCAATGTAGCTGACTCTAAATCCTTGGTTATACACCCCGCCACGACTACGCACTCCCAGCTGAGTGCGGATGAAATGGCTGCACAAGGAATAAAGCCCAATTCTATCAGACTATCCATAGGAACAGAGCATATAGACGATATACTTGCCGACATAGCACAAGCGCTGAGCTAGCGAGATGGGAGCATTTTCGTTATGCAAATAACTCAGAACGTATCAGACCTGATCGGCCAAACGCCGCTGCTGGAACTATCCAGAATACGCAGCGCCTATAGATTAAATGCCAGAATCATTGCCAAACTGGAATACTTTAACCCAGCGGGGAGCGTCAAAGACAGAATCGCCAATGCGATGATCGAAGATGCAGAGCAAAAAGGACTGCTACAACCCGGAGCAGTGATCATAGAGCCAACCAGTGGGAACACAGGCATTGGACTGGCAGCGGTCTGTGCATCTAAGGGCTATAAAGTGATCCTGACCATGCCCGAAACCATGAGTGTGGAAAGGCGCAGCCTGCTCAAAGCTTATGGTGCGCAAATTGTCTTGACCGCAGGTGCAAAAGGCATGAAAGGCGCAATAGACAAAGCAGAAGAACTGGCCAAAGAGATCACAGGCAGCTTCATTCCGGGACAGTTCTCAAATCCCGCAAACCCCGCCGTACACACAGCGACAACCGGCCCTGAAATTTGGAAGCAAACCGATGGACAAGTGGATGTATTCGTAGCGGGAGTGGGTACAGGCGGAACCATCACAGGGGTCGGAACATATCTGAAATCAAAGCATCCGAATATAAGCATCATTGCAGTCGAGCCGGATGACTCGCCGATGCTCTCAGAAGGGATAAGCGGCCCGCACAAAATCCAAGGCATCGGTGCAGGGTTTATTCCGGAAATTCTAAATACTTCGATATATGATGAAATCATCAGGGTCAAAAGTGACGATGCACTGAGCGCCGCTAAAGACATCGCCCATTTAGAAGGTGTTCTGGTGGGTATTTCGTCCGGTGCGGCAGTCTGGGCAGCCGCTCAAATAGCCAAGCGACCTGAATATGAGGGAAAGATCATAGTGGTCATGTTACCCGACACCGGAGAGCGTTACCTATCTACCTTAATGCTCGATACGTAGGATGCGATTTGAAAGGTACTTGATTAAATAACAAAGAGGTGCGCATGAACACCAACGACTTCATCAGCGGAGCAACAACCAAACTCCTTGAAGGACACCGCACATTCATAAAACAGGAAAAACTCAACGCATACCCCAGCAAAGAAAAAATAATTGAAATACTCAGAAAAATCGAAATGGCAGTATTTCCCGGATTCTTCGACAAAGTAGCAGGCGCAATGGCACAAGACATTTGGCTTTCGCACCTGCTCGAAGATATTCGCATCAAACTCACTCAAGAAATCAAGACCGCCATGATCAGGCAAGAAGACAATACCAGCGCTGAACTGACAGCCTGTAAAGTGGCAGCCAAACTCATAGAACAACTCGCAGACATCCAAAAACTGCTGCAAAAAGACGCCCAAGCGGGATTTGCCGGAGACCCTGCCGCATTGAGCATCGATGAGATTGTATTGACTTATCCCGGATTCTATGCGGTTTTCGTGCATAGAATCGCGCACTTCTTATTTACCGAAAACGTACCGATCATCCCTCGGATGATGAGTGAACATGCCCACAGCAAAACCGGAATTGATGTACATCCGGGCGCGAAGATTGGCGAATACTTCTTTATTGACCACGGCACCGGAGTAGTCATCGGTGAAACGACAACGATAGGGAATAATGTCAAAATCTATCAAGGCGTTACCCTTGGTGCACTATCGACCAGAAGCGGGCAGAAACTCGCCGGAACCAAGCGGCATCCCACCATAGGAGACAATGTCACAATTTATGCAGGTACCACAATCCTCGGCGGCGAAACAATCATTGCATCAGACATTACCATTGGCGGCAATCAATTTATAACAAAATCTATTTTGAAATAGACGAAATAGACATAGAGTAACTCGGAAGATCCACCACCTGCCATGATGACAGCACTGATGCGCATCCATCATGGCCGTAGGCATACCACAATATGTGTTTAATTAAATGACATCCAACATTTTCAGCTGTGACATTTCAATAATAAGAGACTGTTGCAAACCGCAAATCATATACTATATGAGTAATGAATTTTATGTGAACACTGACTATTGGACACTTTGCCCAAAGTAGAACTATTGCTTTCAAGCATTTTTGTGATATAATGAATATTATCAATCCATTTACAAACTATGGCTAAAGAGTGAACGAAAGGAGTCTTATACATCCCGCAGCAATAAGGCAGTCTCGGCAACGCCGATCACATGAGTAAATAGGGAGGTATTGTTATGTTACACAATTTCCGTGACAGTCTATCAATCAATCCGGTCTTTGCTCGCCCGGGCGAAGCAGGTTCTATTCATAAGTATACCCTGCCCAAAGAACCCATGCTTCCGGAAACCGCCTACCAAATCGTGCATGACGAATCCATGTTAGACGGCAACGCACGCCTGAATCTGGCGACATTTGTCTCAACTTGGATGGATCAGTACGCTGACAAGCTCTACACAGAAGCTTATGACAAAAACGCCATAGACAAAGATGAGTACCCACAGACTGCCGCAATCGAGACTTATTGCTGGCGGATTTTAGCCGATCTGTGGCACGCACCCGATCCGTCTAAGGCCATTGGTTGCTCCACTACCGGATCATCCGAAGCCTGTATGCTGGGCGGTCTGGCGCTCAAGCGCCGCTGGCAAGAGATGCGGCGCGCAAATGGCCAGTGCACAGACAAACCCAACCTCATCATGAGCAGTGCAGTTCAGGTATGTTGGGAGAAATTCTGCAATTACTTTGATGTCGAGCCGCGCTATGTACCCATCAGTCTTGAGCACAAAGTGCTCGATGGCTTTGAGCTTGAAAAATACGTAGATGAGCATACGATCGGCGTAGTGGCAATACTCGGCGTGACCTACACAGGCATGTATGAACCTGTGCACAAAATCTCGAAGGCCTTGGATGAAATCCAAAAAAAGACAGGACTGGATATTATGATCCATGTGGACGGCGCATCAGGTGCTATGATCGCACCATTCGTGCAGCCCAATCTCATTTGGGACTTTAAGCTTCCACGAGTCGCATCAATCAACACATCAGGTCATAAATACGGACTGGTCTATCCGGGTCTTGGATGGGTCGTTTGGAGGTCGGCAGATCTGCTTTCCGAAAATCTGATCTTCAAAGTCAGCTACCTCGGCGGAGAGATGCCCACTTTCGCCCTGAACTTCTCACGTCCGGGCGCACAGATTCTGCTTCAATACTGGGCATTTCTGCGCTATGGCTACACAGGGTACAGATCTGTTCAAGAGGCAACCATGCAAGTGGCGCAGTATCTTGCAAGCGAAATTGCGAAACTGGGTCCTTTCGAGCTATGGAATGATGCCTCGGATATTCCTGTTTTTGCATGGGTGCTCAAGCCTGATCCCAACAGAAATTGGACACTGTATGATCTTTCGGATCGCTTGCGCATGAAGGGCTGGCAAATCCCGGCCTATCCGATGCCCGGGGACTTAACAGATATCACAGTCCAGCGTATTGTCGTTCGCAATGGCTTGAGTATGGATCTTGCAGGCCGCCTAATCGATGACATCCGCGCCCAAATAGAACATCTGGATACGGTCAATGTGAAGACACCCACTGTTGGCAACGGAGTTTTTCATCACTAGTACTTCATTCTCGAAATAAGTTTGCAAAGATTGTGGTAGGTTTTTTCGTCTGGCAAGGCAAAAAACTGCAGTATCAATGGCCTTTCATACAGTAACACAACCAATGTGGGGGGGGGATTTAACATGAACGCTAATAATAAAACTGCCGGCATTTCCATATTTCAAATGGCCATCATGACCACGATCGCTGTAGCATCGCTGCGCGGCTTACCGGCAATGGCTATAATGGGTTGGTCTTCAATCGTCATGTATTTGGTTCCTGCGCTGTTGTTTCTCGTTCCGACCGCTTTAGTCGGAGCTGAACTAGGCACTACTTATAAAGGTGGCGTGTATGTTTGGGTTCGTGAAGCGTTCGGCAATCGCTTTGGCTTTGTAGCGGTTTGGCTGCAATGGATACAAAATGTAGTCTGGTATCCTATTCAGCTCGCCTTCGTGGCAGCAGCCATTGCCTTTATGATCGGTCAGGGAGACTTAGCAAATCAAGGACTTTTCATTGGCATCATGATCATCGCTGTGTATTGGCTGGCGACCTTCCTCGCATTGTTGGGCGGTAATATATTTGCAAAAGTAGGCTCTATAGGCGGCTTCGTCGGTACATTGATTCCCGCCGGAATACTCATCGTACTCGGAGCGCTTTGGCTGGGGACATCGCAGACCATTTCTGTGGACTTCACGCAGAGTACGTTTATTCCACCCATTGCGGGGCTTGCCTCGTTCGTGCTGCTCGTCAGCAATGTGCTCTCTTATGCCGGTATGGAGATGAATGCAGTACATGCCGGAGACATGAAAGATCCAAAACGCGGCTTTACCAAATCAATGCTCATCGCATTTATACTGATCTTAGCGATATTCATTCTGCCTACTTTAGCTATAGCCATTGCAGTTCCGAAAGCACAGCTCGGCATGGCCAATGGTATTATGGTGGCTTTCCAGACATTCTTTAACACTTGGAACGTGGGTTGGCTCACCAATGTGCTCTCAGGAGCGATTGCCTTTGGCGCACTCGCCTCCGTCGTCACATGGGTTGCCGGTCCGTCACGCGGTGTCATGGATGCTGCCAAAACAGGGCTTCTGCCTTCGGTATTGCAGAAGCAAAACAAGAGAAATGTACAGGTTGGAATTCTCATCCCCCAAGGGATCATCGTCACATTACTGGCACTGATCTATGTACTGATCCCTAATGTCTCTGATGTATTTATGGCACTCATCGGTATGGCAGCAGCGCTATATGTCATCATGTATATCATGATGTTCGCTGCGGCAATGTCACTGCGCAAGAAAGAACCCAATGTGCAGCGCGGTTACAAAGTACCGATACTGGGCTTTATCGCAAGTGTTGGGCTGATTGCCTGTGTACTTGCACTGGTCATGAGCTTTGTCCCGGCTACAGGAGAAACGGCGATACCAACATCGTTGTACCCGCTGGTGGTCGCAGCAGTGGTCGTTGTGCTCGGTGTGCCGCCATTTATATTCTATGCTGCACGCAAGGCCAAGTGGGATATGCGCTCAGCGGAAGAAAAGAACAAAGAACCTCATATATGACAATGAAATGGCCTTGAAAGTCAGTGAAATATGGTCTCGAAGTCGTAAAAATGCGTTTGCTTGACAAATGCTTGCAATTACATCAAGTGGCTATCGCTCACGATAGCCACTTGATGTTCTTTTGATATAGGTTGTAATGTACGGCTCTATGTGTAATTCCTCGCGCTTTAATGATCCTGATAACTTTCCTCAATGTCCTTAAACAGCGCACCGACCTCCGGCAACAGATCAACAATATCCGGATCGAATTGTGTCCCCTTGCCCTGCCTAATGATATCTAAAGAAACATCATAAGGATAAGCCGCCTTGTAACAACGCGGATTGACCAGTGCATCATAGACATCAACGATGGAGATAATCCTTGCAGAAAGCGGAATATTATCGCCCTTTAAACCATTCGGATAACCACCGCCATCCCAACGCTCATGATGAAAATGACCGATCTCCTTGGCATACTTGAGATACATATCCTCATCGGGCAGAGTCGCGGAGATACTATCAATGATCTGACTGCTGATGGTGGTATGTGTCTTTATGATGTCAAACTCCTCCGGAGTCAACTTACCGGGCTTGAGTAAGATGCGGTCAGAAATGCCTATCTTGCCGATATCATGCAGTGCAGACGCCTTGATCAATGAAATGATATTTTCATCCAGAAGCAACGGACGGAATTTATCCATTTCGAGCATCTTCATGACCATGATTTCAGTAAGCAAAGTCGTGCGTCTGATATGCGCACCGGACTCAAGATTCCTATATTCAATGATTGTGGCAAGAATTTCCAAGGTTTGCTCATAAGTACGTGTGACTTCTGCAGCCTTTTTCGCAACGAGCTGCTCAAGCTTGTTGCGATAACGCGCAAGCTTGATGTGATTATCCACACGTGCCCTAACCACATCGTGGTTAAAGGGCTTGGCTACATAATCAGCAGCGCCGGACTTGAGACCCAATGATTCAGTCTCGTCAGAATTGGCAGCAGTGATAAAAAGCACAGGAATATGCTTGGTGCTGTCCGAATTCTTCATCTTCTCAAGCACCTGAAAGCCGTCAATATCAGGCATCATGATATCCAAGAGCACCACAGTAGGAGACAGCTCATCCTCAAAGAGGATGGAAAGTGCCTCAGTTCCGCTACCGGCCTCAACGATATCATAATCGTCCTTGAGTATTTCAGCGAGGATCATTCTATTGATTTCGATGTCATCTACAATAAGGATGACATCGCGTGTTTCGTGTATCATATGACGCATCCTCGTTTTTAACGTTAGGTGATTGTCTCAGAAGCGATCTGAACAGTTACATCATACACATCCTTAAGCTCGTTGAGCTTGGCGGTATGATCATGATCCCCGATGATATTTTGCTCTAAATCCGCTGAGACCTCCCTGAGTTTCACAAGCGACAGATTAGCAGCGACACCTTTTATCGTATGAGCCAAGCGAGAAGCATCCTCCTTGTTGCCGCTATCGAGCGCCGCTTCGAGTTGCTTGAGCTGATCTCCGTCGACAAAACGGCCAAGTAACCTCTTATAAAGGTCCACATTGCCACCGATGCGTTTTAATGCATCTTGGACATCGATATATTCTTCTTTTACAAAGCTCAAATTAATCACTCCCAACAAAAAGATTCTATCACTATTTGTTTACAAAAGCAACATTTTTGAACAGAGTAAATTGTTTATACCCAGTGAAGTGTAACGTAGGGGTTACAGTTCAGATACTCTGTAAGCTGCAACGTTCAGTGTATGCTTAATCCACTCACGTGCCCAATACATCCGACATATCATACAACCCGGGACGCTTAAGCGCAGCCATAAAAACCGCCGCCCTTATAGCCCCGGCGGCAAAAACCTCACGCGAAGCCGCCGAATGATGCAACTCAATGACCTCATAGTCACTTGCAAAAATGACCTCATGCTCACCCACGATACCACCGCCCCTTACGGCAGAAATACCAATCTCATGCTTGTCCCGAGGAGTCCTGCGGCTCTCCCGCTCATAAACATACTCAGACGCATAAGGCAGCGCAGACGCAGCCGCATCTGCCAGCATGATTGCAGTGCCGCTTGGCGCATCGAGCTTGCGCCTATGATGACGCTCGACAATCTCAATATCAAAATCAGTGTTTAAAACTGCACAAGCCCGCTTTATAAGATCAGCCAGAAGATTGATGCCCAGCGACATATTACCGGAGCGGAAGATAGGGATATGCTCTGCGGCCTGATCAATCAAAGTCAGTTGCTCCGGGGAATATCCTGTAGCGCAGAGCACCAAAGGCAGCTTTTTCTCTAAAGCAAATGTGATAAGTCCATAAAGTGCGAGCGGACTTGAAAAATCCACAATAATATCAACCGCATCGGCATACTCAGCTGGGCTTTTAAAAACCGGAAAGTCATTGTACTGACCATCGCTGATATCTACACCGGCTACAATTGTGATATCAGGGGACTCATCCACAATTGCAGCGACAGCTCTACCCATAAATCCATTACATCCGCTGACCATCAATCTAAGCATCATCATGTTCTCCTGCACTGCGACGGCAAAAGCCCTACACAGCTCATAGCACCCCTAAGCTTTTCGAGATTTTCGGGAATAAGCTCGCAGAGCGGCATACGCGGCTCGCCGACATCTAATCCCATGAGATTGAGTGCCGCTTTGACCGGCATAGGATTGACTTCGATGAACAGCTTGCTGATTAAATCAAGGTATTTGAGTTGAATTTCCGCAGCTTGCTTAAAGTCACCCTTAAGCGCATGACCAGTCATCTCCACGATCACAGAAGGCAGAACATTACCCAAAGTAGAAATGACACCCTTGCCGCCCAGCGACATGATTGGAACGGTATCTTCATCATTGCCGCTCCATACAAAAAGTGCATCGCCGCATGATGCCATAGTCGAGCCTATGAGACTAAAATTACTGGACGCTTCTTTGACTCCATTGATATTGGGATGCTTTGAAAGTTCCATATATGTCTCGGTTGTAAAAGTCATGCCTGTGCGACCCGGAACATTGTACAGGATGATCGGTATATCAACCCTGTCGGCGATGAAGTTAAAATGCTTGACCAGACCCGTTTGGGTCGTCTTATTATAATATGGCGTGACGATGAGCAGTCCGTCAGCTCCAGACTTTTCAGCTTCTTTGGATAAAAAGAGCGCATCTTGAGTGGCATTGCCGCCCGTGCCGGCGATCACCGGGACGCGCCGATTGACATGTTTCACGCAAAAATCAACTGACATCATATGCTCTTCGAGTGACTGTGTAGAGCACTCGCCCGTTGTGCCGCATATGATTATGGCATCTATACCACCGGCGATTTGCAAATCTACCAGTTCGCCGAGTTTTTTATAATCAACTTTGCCATCACGAAACGGTGTGACAATTGCAGTAGCTGCGCCGGTAAAAATAGGAGTCTTCATTGAAATATTCCTTTCTGATCAGCGTATCATGATTATGGAGAGGATACGCTATATAAATCCATCAGCACACAATAACTCAGCGAGGAGTACAGCGCCTCCTGCAGCTCCGCGTAAGGTATTGTGGCTCAGACCAATAAATCTGTAGTCATATTGATTGTCCGGGCGTAGGCGGCCCAGTGAAATAGCCATGCCGTCTTCCAACATGCGATCCAACTTGGTTTGGGGACGGTCAGAATCTTCAAAGTAATTGAGAAATTGATTCGGAGCTGACGGCAGTTTGAGGATTTGCGGTCGGCCTTTAAATTCCTGCCAGATCTTTTTGATGTCATGGGTGGCGGGTTTTTCGTTAAAAGCCATGAATACAGCGGCCAGATGTCCATCAGTGACCGGAACTCTGATGCACTGCGATGTGATGGATAAAGATACCGCAGGGACGATCTGTGTTCCGGTGATGGTACCCCAAATTTTCAGAGGTTCCTGTTCGGTCTTTTCTTCCTCACCGGAGATGAGCGGCATGACATTATCAATCATTTCCGGCCAAGTGTCGAAGTTCTTTCCCGCACCGGAGATGGCCTGATATGTGCATACGAGTGCATGAGTCAGTCCGAAAGTGTCTTTGAGGGGATGAAGGGCGGGGATATAGCTTTGGATTGAGCAATTTGATTTGACTGCAATAAACCCACGCTTCGTCCCCAGTCGCTTTCGTTGGAAGTCGATAATTTCTGTATGTTCCGGATTGACCTCAGGTATGACCATAGGGACATCCGGAGTCCAGCGGTGTGCGCTATTGTTTGATATGACCGGACATTCCGCTTGAGCATACTTGAGTTCAAGCGCCTTGATTTCCTCTTTTTTCATATCAACGGCTGAAAAGACAAAGTCAACGCATTGAGCGATTTGATCAATATCAGTCTGCGCATCATATACCACAAGCTTACAAGCCTCATCGGGTATGGGGTTTGGCATCTGCCAACGCCCTGCGACAGATTCTTCATATGTCCTACCTGCCGAGCGGCTGCTCGCAGCGACGACTGAGAGCTGAAACCATGGATGGTTTTTGAGCAAGGATACAAAGCGCTGGCCGACCATTCCGGTTGCGCCGATGACTCCAACTTTGTATTTTTTCATGGATGTGCTCCTTCATAAAAACAAAAAATTATCAGCAGGACTAGTCAACCGGCTGATTTTGTAATATAATGTTTACATAGTGTCACCATTGCGTAACTCTTTATTTGCTAAATAATTGCTATTTAGCTTAACATATTTGCGCATAGATGTCAATAAAAAGGAGATGTTACATGAGATTCACTCGCAGGTGGGTCAGGCTTTTTGCGATGATTATCGCCGTATGCTTATTGTTGCCGCTCGTCCGGGTAAATACCGGACATGATGCCGGTGCGTCTGTAAGTGTGCCGTTTCGACCCCAATTTACTACGCTCAGGGTTGGACTGTTTTTTGGTTCGACAGCGCTCCCATCCGCAAATCTGCAAAACGCAGATGGATTCGGCAGGGGATTTGATTTTGGTTTTTTTGACAGTAACAGAAATTTTGTGCCAATCGGCGCATGGACCAATGAGCACAGGATAACGATGCTCATGGCGCGCAACGTGGTGTGGCATCCAACGGCCTCCGAAGGCAGAGGAGAATTTCGCGAAGGCACATCAGGCGCTGTGGTCGTGGGGTCTTTCCATGTGAAATTCAGTCAGGGTTTTGCTACATTTGAGGAAGCTCGAACAATTGCCTCCCAGCATCAGGGCGGATTTGTCAGATATCAATCGGCCAGCCAGGATCCATTTTTCGTCATGGTAGGCAACCATACTTCAAGAGCATCCGCAGAGTCTGCACTGGCAGCCTTTGGGGCTGCAAATGTTGAGGTTTTTTCCGGGACGCAGCACAGTATAAAAGTGGTAAGAACAGGCACCAATGCCATTTTGTTTGAATTTGATGCAGGGACAACGCCGTTTGGCATTATGCCCAGATCAATCGCCGGGGAGGATCCAGAAACTTGGTTTCATGGATTTAGATATCATGGTGGGTTCTCTTATGCCCGGCGTGACGGCGGTTTACTCACGGTTCTAAACTATGTAGATATTGAAGATTATGTCAAGGGCATTTTGCCCTATGAGATGAGTCCGACATGGCCTATCGAAGCACTCAAGGCACAGGCGCTCACAGCACGTACGTTTGCGGTACGCTCTATTGGCAGACACGCTTCGCAAGGCTTTGACCTCTGTGTGGATGTGCATTGTCAAGTATATCGCGGCAGAGGTCATGCCAATGATCGGACGGATCAGGCAGTTACCGGAACGAGAGGGATGTATGTGACCTTCGAAGGTCGGCCTGCTGAGACGGTATACGCTTCATCAAATGGCGGTGCCTCGGAAAATGTCGAAAATGTATGGATGGAGCCGCGGCCATATTTGCGTGGTGTACTTGATCCATGGGAAGCCTATGTCGTGCGGAGAATTCAGGGTTACAACTGGACAGTTAGGCATACGCCGGCGGCGCTCACTGAGCGCTTACGTACGCGGATATCGGGTTTTAATCTCTCAACTGTTGCGGCTGTCCGAGTGACAGAACGCTCGGCTACAGGAAATGCAATTGGTGTGACCATTACCGATGTCAATGGACGTACACACACACTAAGGGGCAGGTCTCAGATTTTGGCAGGGCTTGGCACTCCGACATTACGCTTTGATATTGGTGATGCAATTTGGTCGCCGGGTAATATATTTGCCAACAGTCCTGCAATACCTGTAAACCCCGGCACTCAGATTTTTGGAGTGGATGGCAGTGGACAGGCGGTAGCTGTGGCATCGGCAGATATGAGAGCCATAAACGGTGAAGGGAACTCGGTAGCAGTGGCCGGTGAGGGTTCGCCTGGAATTGGCGGCGGAACAGGACTGGTCAGCGGTCAGTTTGTCATTAACGGTACCGGAAATGGTCATCAAGTCGGTATGAGTCAATGGGGTGCTTTCGCCATGGCGCACTACCATAATTTGACGTTTAGGGACATCATCCATTTTTACTTTACGAATGTTGAAATAACAGAGACATATCAGGGGTAGATGTATAGTACAGACAGTGGACAGCTCGTATGTTTGTGAGCTGTCCACTGAGCTGCAACAGATAATATAAAGATAATTATAAAGAAGCAAAAGGATATTTATAAACATGCAAAAAAGTGATTTTTATTTTGACCTCCCGAAAGAACTGATCGCACAGACTCCAATTGAGCATCGTGAGCAATCAAGATTGCTTATGATGGACAGACGCACCGGTAAGACGGCGCATCATCATTTTTATGAACTTCCGAATTTGCTCAAAAAAGGTGATTGCTTGATATTAAATGACTCCAGAGTAATCCCAGCAAGGCTCTTGGGGCAAAAAGATACAGGCGGAGCTGTGGAGATTGTTTTGCTTCGTGAAATGGAAGCCCCGCATCCGGACTTGGCTGCGCCCGAAGCCGGAGCGCGGTGTAGTGAGATCAAATCGACCACCACGTGGGAGTGTCTTGTACGTCCGGGGCGCAAATTCAAAGAAGGTACCAAGCTTGTTTTCGGCGATGGGGAACTCACCGCCGTAGTGACCAATGAGACAGACGGCGGCAATAGGCTAATTCAGTTTTTCTTCGAAGGGATATTTCTTGAGGTGCTTGAAAGACTCGGTAGAACACCGCTGCCGCCTTATATAACAGAAGAGCTGGAAGATTCTGAGAGATATCAGACGGTTTATTCAAAGGTCAGCGGTTCGGCGGCTGCGCCGACGGCCGGTCTGCATTTTACCAATGAGTTGCTTGAGGAGATTGCGGCGCGGGGCATAGAGATTCGCTATATCACACTGCATGTCGGTCTCGGCACATTTCGTCCTGTAAAGGTAGATAATATAGAAGAGCATCAAATGCATGCAGAATATTTTATCATCCCGGAAGATACTGCCGAAACAGTCAATCGCGTCAGAGCCAATGGTGGGCGTGTCGTTGCCGTGGGGACGACATCATGCCGTGCGCTTGAAGCGTGTGCGGATGAACATGGTATCATCACACCGTTTTCCGGATTTACTGAAATATTCATCTATCCGGGGTATACCTACAGAGGGATTGATGGACTGATAACGAATTTCCACTTGCCTGAAAGTACGCTGATTATGCTCGTGTCGGCATTTTGCGGCAGAGAGAATACAATGAATGCGTATCACGAAGCTATAGATTTGCGGTATAGATTTTTCAGCTTCGGCGATGCCATGCTGATCGTATAGCCGAAACGCTATGCAAGACCCTCAATAGCTTTATCTAACGTCTCACCGATGGGATCGCGGATGATTAAATTCGCGATCTTGTCATATGAAGTCTCAGACTTGTTGATCAAAACAAGCATATCACCTTTATAATGCTGAATCATTCCGGCAGCAGGATAGACATTGAGCGAAGTACCGCCGACGATCAAAATATCAGCCTCAGAAATCGCCTGTACCGAACGCATGATCACATCCTGATTAAGCGACTCTTCGAACAAGACAACATCCGGCCTGATCATGCCGCCGCAGGAACAATGCGGGATATCGTCACACTCTAACACCACATCAATACCATAAGTCAGCTTACAACGCATACAATAATATCGACCTCGTGAACCGTGCAGTTCGAGGACATTGACACTCTTTGCCTTGTGATGCAGACCATCCACATTTTGTGTGACGATGGCTCTGAGTTTGCCCATTTGCTCTAATTTAGCCAAAGCAAGGTGTGCTCTGTTTGGCATGGCATTTGGATGGAGCATCTTATCTTTGTAAAACTGGTAGAACTCACCGGTTCGCTGCATAAAAAATGTGTGCGAGAGTATGGTTTCGGGCGGATAAGCATACTTCATATTGTATATGCCGTCTTCGCTGCGAAAATCGGGAATACCGCTTTCCGTAGACACACCGGCGCCACCGAAAAAGACAATATTGTTTGACTGGCGTATCACTTCTTTTAATTGCTCATGTGGATTGTTCATTAGCATACCCCCTATAGTTTGCGCCTACATGTACAAACACTGTATGGATGTTTACTTTACCGACTTTATTGAGTATAATGAAATCAGGCTCTTACCCCTAAAGCATAGGTGACAATTATTGTACCATAAAAACAGCGGAGGGTAAAACCAGTGAAGAAAATAAAACGTAGTCACCCCGAGATGAAAATGACGCCTGAACAAACCCAGCGTCGTAAGGACGTTCGCGAAAGACTGCAATTTTCGGCGACCTCTGAAATAGACACACTATTTACAAAACTAGGCACAACACCGGAAGGCATAGACGAGAGCGACGTACAGGACCATCGGAATCAATATGGTGACAACACGATCACCCACGGAAAAAAAGTCCCGATATTTAAGCACCTATTTTACTCCTTTGCAAGCCCATTTACCCTCATATTACTCTGCCTTGCAATCGTATCAGTCTTTACAGACATCATCACAGCAGCTCCGGGACAAGCCAATTATGCAACAGTAATCATCATTGTTGCGATGGTACTACTCTCCGGTATTCTTCGCTTTGTACAAGAGACCAGAAGCGGAAACGCCGCAGACAGCCTGCTCAACATGATAAAAACAACGACCAATGTTCAGCGACAGAAAAAAGGACGCGAAGAAATCCCATTAGAAGATGTGGTTGTCGGAGACATTGTGCACCTGACAGCAGGGGACATCATACCGGCAGACATACGCATTATCCATACTAAAGACCTATTTATCAGTCAGTCTGCGCTGACCGGAGAGAGTGTCGCCGTCGAAAAAATCGCAGACGTGCAAAAGGACATTGATGCATTAACAGAAACACCAAACCTGATATTCATGGGTACAAATGTCGTAAGCGGCAGCGCTTCGGGTGTGGTCGTTGTGACCGGTGATGACACGATTTTTGGCGAAATGGCTAAAACCATCGGTGGCAAGCATGATCAAACCAGCTTTGAAAAAGGCGTAAACTCTGTATCGTGGCTGCTCATACGCTTTATGTTTGTGATGGTTCCGATTGTTCTATTCGTCAACGGATTTACAAAAGGCGACTGGATACAAGCCGTGTTGTTTGCGCTCTCGGTTGCGGTGGGACTTACTCCAGAAATGCTCCCGATGATTGTCACCACCTGCCTTGCCAAAGGCGCAGTGGCGATGTCAAAAGAAAAGACCATCATCAAGAATCTAAATTCGATACAAAATCTCGGATCAATGGATATTCTGTGTACGGACAAAACCGGCACACTGACCCAAGATAAAGTCGTACTACAATACCATCTGAATATCCATGGAGCAGATGATCTGCGCGTCTTGCGTCATGCATTTTTAAACAGTTATTACCAGACAGGCCTAAAGAATCTGATGGACATTTCCATCATTGACCGTACACAGGAAGAGCAGGACGCATTTGAAGACTTGCGTGGTCTGGCTGAGCGATTCGTCAAAGTGGACGAAATACCCTTTGACTTTGAGCGTCGCCGCATGAGTGTGGTGGTGGCCAATGTGCATCCGACTGATGATGTAGCAGGGCATGAAAGCGCTCAAGAAAAAAGACAAATGATCACCAAAGGCGCAGTTGAAGAAATGCTTGAGGTGTGTACCTATGCCGAATCGAATGGGCAGGTCGTGCCGCTTACAGATGATGTACGCACCTTTATTCTAAAAAAAGTAGACGAGCTCAACGAAGATGGTATGCGGGTGATTGCAGTAGCGCAAAAGACAAACCCTGCTCCTGTCGGTGAATTTTCGGTGGCGGACGAATCAGAAATGGTGCTCATGGGTTATCTTGCATTCTTAGATCCACCAAAAGAATCCGCCGCTACTGCAATCAAAGCGCTCAATGACAATGGCGTGCGCGTTAAAATCTTAACAGGCGACAATGAAAAAGTAACACGGAATATCTGTCGTCAAGTAGGTATTAGCGTAAAGCGCATATTGCTCGGTTTTGAATTGGAAAGTATGAGCGATGAAGCGCTCTACGAAGCGGCAAAAGAAGTCAGTGTCTTTGTAAAGTTATCGCCGCAACAAAAGGCACGTGTCATCACGGTCTTGCGTGATTATGGACATGATGTGGGCTATATGGGTGACGGTATAAATGATGCGGCGGCAATGAAAGCCTCTGATGTAGGCATTTCGGTAGATACCGCCGTGGATATTGCTAAAGAGTCAGCGGATGTCATCTTGCTTGAAAAAGACTTGACCGTGCTGGAAAGAGGACTCATTGAGGGGCGTAAGACTTATGCCAATATGATCAAATACATCAAGATCACCGCAAGCTCAAACTTTGGCAATATGCTCTCAGTGTTGGTGGCCAGTGCATTTTTACCTTTTCTGCCCATGCTTCCGATTCACCTGTTGATATTGAATCTAATCTATGACTTTAGTTGTTCGGCCATCCCTTGGGACAATGTGGACAAAGAATTTTTAGCCGTACCCAGAAAATGGGAAGCCTCTTCGATCAGCAGATTTATGCTGTGGATTGGGCCGACCAGTTCGGTGTTTGATATTACGACATTTGGCTTGCTGTACTTCTTTATCGCTCCGGCAGTAGTCGGTGGGCAAATGTATCACCAAATTACCGATGTATCGGCGCAGATGCTGTTTGTGGCGGTATTTCATGCCGGATGGTTTGTAGAATCTATGTGGACTCAGACTTTTGTGATTCATATGCTGCGCACGCCGAAGATTCCATTTATCCATAGCCGTGCATCATTTCCGCTCGTTATTATTTCTTTTGCAGGTATTGCCGTTTTGACAATTATTCCATTTACCGCATTTGGAACCATGCTGGGACTTGCAGCATTGCCGCTGACATTTTTCCCATGGCTGATTCTGACCATTTGCCTCTACATGGTGCTGGTGACAGTGTTTAAGAGGATTTTTATCAAAAGATATGGGCAGTTGCTATAGGACAGCTTAGTAACCGGAAAGAAAAAACTACCCACGGCATTTGCCGTGGGTAGTTGCAACTTTATTGCGTCTATACCATTTGTTAAACTGCCCGGGTTACTTTACCGCTCCGGAGACAGCGCGTACAAACATGGACACGCCGAGGTGAGCCGTCAACTACTGCCGCTACACGCTTAATATTCGGTTTCCACATGCGGTTGCTACGCCTATGAGAGTGACTGACTTTGATGCCGAACGAAACGCCTTTACCGCAATAATCACATTTTGCCATCGTCTGCACCTCCTTGTATGTATTGATTTTCTTCGCTACCTATCACAAAATCCGATTGAGATATTTAAGCAGCGCCATTCATGATAACAGAACGAAAACGAAATTGCAAGTATTATTTCATAAAATGTAAGCAAAATATACGTTATGAATATGAAAGATCAATTGAGGCAACGAAAAAACTTGCAAAAACAACACTTATTGTATAGACTAATTTACAACAAGTGAGGCGAAAGAAAGGTAAAGCGTGGAGACGATGTATAGTTACAAGCTGTCAAAACTCACCGAAGATTTGAAGATGGAAATCATATATCGATCCTCAGATTTTGAAGAGGTGATGATATATACAGGCGATGTACACAGACCGGGATTGCAACTGGCAGATTATTACGATTATTTTGAACCCACACGCATTCAATTGATCGGGAAAATGGAATCTGCATATATGAGCAATCAACTCTCAGAGGTGCGTGCCAGCAAGTGGTCGGCGCTGTTGAGATATAAAATTCCGGCGCTGATACTTTGCCACGGAGCCGAAGTCACAGAAGAACTGCTTGAAGCGGCAAAAAAATATGACATCACCATTTTAAGCACTGAAAAAAATACAACAGACATCATGTCTTCTGTAATCAGGATTGTAAAAAAAGCTGTTGCCCCCCGCCTGACAAGGCATGGCGTGCTGGTAGAAGTCTATGGTGTCGGACTTTTGCTGGTCGGTGAAAGCGGTGTCGGTAAAAGTGAGACCGCAATAGAGCTGCTCAAGCGAGGCCATCGGCTGATTGCCGATGATGCGGTGGAGATCAGAGTAATAGATATTGATGTCTTGCAAGGAGAAGCTCCGGAACTGATCCGGCACTATGTTGAGCTGCGCGGTTTGGGCATTATAGATGTACGCAGGATATTTGGATTTGGCGCAGTTAAAGCCTTTCAAAACATCAACCTGATTATCAATTTGGAACAGTGGAACGATGTGGCCAAGTATGACAGATTGGGTGTAAGTGAAGCGACAGAAGATATTCTGGGGGTCAAGATTCCATCTTTGACCATACCGGTAAAGCCGGGGCGTAACCTTGCGGTGATACTAGAAGTCGCTGCAATGAATCAGCGCCAGAAGCTTATGGGATATAACGCCGCATTGGAGCTTACGAAGAAACTAGACAAATACTTTGAAGAGCAAGCGGAAAATTAAGTAAGCGAGCAGAAAAATGCAATGCACCGGAGGTTAAAAAGCGATGGATGTGATCACAGCAGCGTTAAAGGAAATAGAGCATGACCTTCCAAAGATAGCGCACAAATACAATGAGCCGATGAAAGACCATACATCCTTTCGCATCGGAGGCTCGGTTCGGGCGATGTATTTTCCAAGTGCAGCCTCTGAGATTGTGGATATGCATCAGATGCTTAAAAAAAATGACATCACGCCGTTTATTTTAGGCAATGGGACAAACCTGCTGGTATGTGACGAGCCACTGGATATGGTGGTTATAAACACGGCTAAGCTTGACTACATGAAACATGTAGATGAACTTGAGATATCGGCGGGAGCGGGCGTAATTTTATCAAAACTTGCGGTATATGCTCAGAATTTGGGACTCAGCGGACTGGAGTTTGCACATGGTATACCCGGCACACTGGGCGGCGCTATATATATGAATGCCGGCGCATATGACAGACAGATGCAAGACATTGTTCAGTGTACCGATGCTTTTTCAGCATCCGCAAAGTGCATTTTTGATATCACCAATTCCGAACATGAATTCTCATACCGGCACAGCAGATTTATGGAAAACGGTGAGATAATCCTTGGCACAACTCTAAAATTAAAACACAGTGTGCCGGAACTCATCAAAGCGAAAATGGACGCATTGAGTGTACGCAGACGAGACAGTCAGCCGCTTGATATGCCCAGTGCAGGCAGTGTGTTTAAGCGCCCGAAAGATGGATATGTAGGAGCTATGGTCGAACAAGCGGGTCTAAAAGGCTTTGCAATAGGCGGAGCACAGGTGTCGGAAAAGCATGCGGGCTTTATTGTCAATCGAGGCGGTGCAACTTTTTCGGATGTAATGCAAGTGATCGCACATGTAAAAGAAACCATATTTAAACAATTCGGCATAGAGCTAGAGCAGGAAATAAGAATCATACAGTAGGGGCGAACTGTGTTCGTCCGCAAAAACACCGCAACGCATCATTTGAGGAGGAAAACTAAATGGACATCATCATCGTATCCGGACTATCAGGCGCAGGCAAGAGCCGTGTCGCTGCAGTGCTTGAAGACATGGACTTTTATTGCGTGGACAACATGCCCATCACCATGATGCCGAAGTTTGCAGAGCTATGCTTGGCAACGCACGGACGATACGAGCGCGTGGCCCTCGTGACAGATGTGCGTGCGCTGGAAGATCCGGCAGAGTTATTTAAAATATTTGAAGAAATGCGTGAACTGGGTTGCAGACTGAGGATCATTTTTGTGGAAGCAGAAGTTGAGACGATTGTGCGCAGATATAAAGAAACACGCCGCCGCCATCCACTGGATGCCCCCGGTACAACAATTGAAGACGCGGTAAAAAAAGAAATAGAACTGCTCGCACAGGTGCGGCAGATGGCCGATGAAATTATTGACACGACCGGACTGACATTGAGTAAGCTCCAGCGCCGCTTATTTAAACTGATGGATGGACAGGATCAAAAGGCCATCAGTGTTACCGTGAAGTCTTTTGGTTTTAAATATGGCTTGCCGGTAGAAGCGGATCTGATGTTTGACATTAGATTTTTACCCAATCCATTTTATATCCCGGAACTCAGAGACAAAACCGGGCTTGATGATCTGGTCAAAGATTATGTGTTCGGCATGGAGCAAAGTAATGAATTTTACGCTAAGCTTTGTGACATGCTCGACTTTCTGTTGCCGCACTACATAGAAGAAGGCAAGCGGTATCTTGTCATCTGTGTAGGCTGTACAGGGGGCAAACATCGGTCACCGGCAATGGCCCAAGCCTTACTTGAATACTTATCTGAACAAGATTATCCGGTAGATTGCATCCACCGGGATATAGAGAAAGAATAGGGGAAAATGTCTTTTTCGTACAATACTAAAGATGAATTATGCAGAATTGAGCTGGAAAATACATGTTGCGCAGTAGCAGAGTGCTACGGCATGTTGATGTTTTGCAATACCTTTTCGGTGCGTGAAATCAGAATGATCACCGGGAACAAAACGCTTGGGCAAAGAATGATTGATATGTTCAAGATTGCATTTGATGTGGACTTTGATAGTGCGCCCAGTTCTGAAAAAGCAGGCAAACACGCTTACATCATCACAGCGCCGGCTAAGCTTAATCGCATTTTTGAGACATTTGGGATATCGCCGGAGAGCCTTTTGGCGCATCATGTTAATTTGGGAGTGCTTGAAGAAGACTGTTGCCGCAGGAGCTTTATTCGCGGTGCATTTTTGGCAGGCGGTGCGATTACCAACCCTGAAAAGAGCTATCATCTGGAACTGGTGACCGATCATTTTAATGTGAGCCGCGAGACCTATTCTCTATTGCTTGAAATGGGATTTGCACCAAAGGAGACCGCCCGCAGCGGAAATTACATCATATATTTCAAGCAAAGTGCGGCAATTGAGGACTTTTTGACACTGATCGGTGCACCGATACATGCCATGGAGGTCATGTCCGCGAAGATAGAAAAAGACATGCGCAATAGTGTCAACAGAAAAGTAAACTGCGACACAGCCAATGTAACGAAGACTGTAGACGCTTCGGCCTTGCATATCCGTGCAATTGAACTTATAGAGGCTGTTGGGGCGATGGAAGCTTTGCCTGAAAAGCTCAGACAGACGGCTGCACTCAGGGTCAATAACCCTGAATTGAGCATCAAGGAGCTTGCGGAAATTTCAGTGCCGCCGCTAACGAAATCCTGCCTGAATCACCGGCTGCGAAAGATTGTTGAATTGTCTAAGCAAGTAGAAAAATCTTAAGCAAAAACTTGACAAAAATAAAGTTTGAGCGTATACTCAGCTCGATATAGTTAGTTAACTTAACTAACTAAATTGCTGTGAAGTTTTGCAAAACAAACGAAAATGGAGGTGAGACGTTTGCAGAAATTTGCTGAGGTCTTACACGACATGCTGGTCACAGTGTACCACAAGATCTTGCGTGTTGAGGAAGATTTCTTGCAAAGAGGCGCCGGCGCCGGTCTGACGCTTCGCGAAATGCACACAATCGAATATATTGGAAGAGCAGGAACGGAAGGGCGAAATCCCAGTGAAATTGCCGAATTCATGGAGATCGCACGTCCGTCTGCAACCGTATCGGTCAGAAAACTCGAACAAAAAGGATTTTTGATAAAAAGCGGTTGCACGAACGATGGACGTGCTGTACGCGTGACACTGACGCGCATGGGTCGAAAAGTATTTATGTTACACATGCACTTTCATATGATGATGGTTAAGGAACTTGAAAGTGGACTCTGTGAAGAAGAAAAAGATATCCTTGTACGCATGATACAAAAACTAGATCGATTTTTTGAGAAAAACATTGAGGCGACTACATGAGTTTTAGAATATTGGGAACAGGAAGCTATTTGCCGAAGCGATCCGTATACAATGATGAACTTTCACAATTTATAGACACTTCTGATGAATGGATACAGCAGCGCGTAGGCATAAGCAGTCGCCCTATTTGTACAACAGAAACCACTGCCGATATGGCCTATAATGCAGCACTGGGCGCACTGGAAATGAGTGGCGTTTCACCGAGCGAATTAGATATGATATTGTGCGCAACGGTGAGTGCGGATTATGCAGCCCCATCTTTGGCCTGCTCGCTGCAATCCATGCTAGGAGCAACCTGCCCGGCGATGGACATCAACGCGGCCTGTTCAGGCTTTATATACACATTGGAGACCGCAGCGGCATTTTTCGGCAGAGGACTCAAGCGCATCCTCGTTGTGGGTGCGGAGCGGCTTTCGCGGGTTGTTGATTGGAGTGATCGGAGTACGGCAGTTATATTTGCTGACGGTGCCGGTGCGATGATGTTGGGAGATGGGGATACCTATATCTCCTCGAAACTCTGCGCAAAAGGCGATGCCGAAGTGCTGTGTATACCCAGTTTTGCAGGAACTTCGCCATACTATGAAGTAGAGTCAAAAAAACCCTATGTCCATATGAACGGTCAAGAAGTCTTTAAGTTCGCAGTAAACGCCATGTGTACGGATTTGGCTGATGTAGTAGCAGCAGCAGGTCTTAAAATAGATGATATCGCATGGATTATACCGCACCAAGCCAATGCGCGTATCATTGATGCGGCTGTAAGAAAACTGGATCTGAAACCGGAGCGATGTCTAAAGAATATAGAAACGACCGGCAACACTTCTGCCGCGAGTGTCGCGATACTTGCTGATGAGCTTTTTCGCTCGGGCAAATTAAAAGATGGTGACTATATTGTCATGGCAGCTTTTGGTGCGGGACTGACCAGTGCGGCATGTGTGATCAGGTGGGGCGGATGGTAAGTTGCTACCGATAGCATGCACAAAGTGACGTAAGTTGAAAAATAATGAATAATATGATAAAAAGAGGAGAAGTAAAAAATGAACGTATTTGAAAAAATTGCAGAGGTTATTGCAGAACATGTTGGTGTAGATGTATCAGAAATTACAGAAAACACAACCTTTGAAGACTTAGGTGTCGATTCACTGGACATCGTTGAGATGGTCATGAGATTTGAAGAAGAACTGGGCGTAGAACTTGAGCTTGAAGAAAAATTCGATACAGTCGGTGCACTGACCGTGTTTATTGAAGCAAAAATGGGTAACTAAACATGGTAAAAAGCTCAATTTGTGACCTTTTAGGCATAAAATATCCCATCCTCCAAGGCGGAATGGCATGGATATCAGAGGCCAATCTTGCAGCTGCTGTATCGAACGGCGGAGGCTTGGGCATCATCTCAGCAATGAATGCCGATGCAGATTATTTACGTACGCAAATTCACAAAGTGCGTGCGTTGACAGACGAGCCATTTGGTGTCAACATCATGCTGATGAGTCCATTTGCTGATGAAGTAGCAAAAGTTGTTGCAGAAGAGCGCGTTCCGGTGGTGACCACCGGAGCGGGCAATCCATCAAAGTACATGGATGCGTGGCAAAGTGCAGGGATAAAAGTCATACCACTGGTTGCCTCAGTCGCAATGGCGAAGTTGGTGACTCGTGCCGGAGCCTCAGCGGTGATTGCTGAGGGCAGTGAAAGCGGCGGACATGTGGGAGATACGACAACGATGGTGCTGGTGCCGCAAGTGTGTGATGTGACGCAGTTGCCGGTAATTGCGGCAGGCGGTATTGCTGATGGAAGAGGCGTTGCCGCAGCACTGATGCTCGGTGCGCAAGGTGTACAGCTCGGTACAAGATTTCTGGTTGCAACGGAATGTGTCGTGCATCAAAATTACAAAGCCAAAGTCATTAAAGCCACAGATATATCAACCATGGCGACCGGTAAGAGACTGGGACATCCGGTGCGCAGCTTGAAGACAGCCTTTTCAAGGGCGTACCTAAAAGCAGAATATGATCACTTAGTTTCAGACGCAGACCTTGAAGCACTTGCTGCCGGGGCGCTGAGACTGGCAGCGATTGACGGTGACAGTGAAAAAGGATGTTTTCTGGCAGGGCAAATCGCCGGTATGATTAAAAAAGAACAACCTGCCGCGGAAATGATTGCAGAAATATTTGAAGAAGCGGAAAACATTCTGCGTGGTGCAATGAAATGGGTAAAATAGTATTTATGTTCTCAGGACAGGGCGCCCAATTCACAGGCATGGGGCAGGCGCTCTATGAGCGCAGCCAAGCGGCGCGTGCAGTATTTGATATTGCCGAGTTAATCAGACCCGGAACGATTGCGCAGTGTTTTACCGGAAGCACAGAAACACTGGCCATAACAGAGAACACTCAACCTTGCGTATACTGTGTTGACCTTGCAGCGGCGGCTGCGCTCAAAGAACAAGGGGTCAGTGCGGATATACTTGCGGGATTTTCATTGGGAGAAGTTGCCGCACTTGCCTTTTCAGGCGCAGTTTCGTATGAGACCGGATTTGAACTGGTCTGTACCAGGGCGCATCTCATGCAAAAAGCATCAGCGGCAGTGACAACAGGCATGGTGGCAGTGCTCAAGCTTTCTGACGAAGCGGTGATATCGCTATGCCATGAGTGTGATCACATGTATCCGGTGAACTTTAATTGCGACGGTCAGGTGGTTGTTGCAGGATTAAAGGATCAGCTTGAAGCATTTATGAGCAAAGTCAAGGATGCCGGAGGCAGAGCCATGCCGCTCAAAGTCGGCGGTGGATTTCACAGCCCATTTATGGCAGATGCATCCGATGCTTTTTCGGAGACATTGCGAGAAATTGAGATTCAATCACCTCAAGTTGCCCTGTACTCAAATATGACAGGGCAGCCCTATGTAGGAGATATCAAAGCGATTTTGGCAAAGCAAATCTGCAATCCGGTGATGTGGCGTGTTGCCGTAGAGAACATGATTGCAGCCGGAGCGGATACATTTATTGAGGTAGGCCCCGGTAAGACGCTGAGCGGCCTAATACCTCGGATATCAAAAGATGTCAGAGCATTTAATGTGGAAGATGTGCAGAGTTTGGAAACCGTATGTAAAACGATGCTTAATCAATAAAAAGTTCGAAAGGGAAAAAGATCAATGTTCAACGGAAAAGTTGCGCTCATAACCGGTGCATCACGCGGAATAGGCAAAGCAATAGCCCTAAAACTGGCATCACAAGGTGTCAATATAGCAATAATCTATGCCGGAAATGCGGAAAAAGCGGATGAAGTATGTCAAGCTGTAAAAAAGTTAGGTGTCACAGCGCATACTTATAAATGTGATGTCTCGGATTTTAATGCAGCAAAAGAGACAGTCGATTGTGTGAAAAAGGATTTTGGCACGATTGATATACTCGTAAACAATGCCGGCATCACAAAAGATGGACTGATCATGATGATGAAAGAAGATGCGTTTGATAGCGTGCTGGATGTCAATCTCAAAGGTGCGTTTAATATGATTCGCCACTGCGCACCGATTTTTTTGAAAAAGAAATGCGGAAAAATCATCAACATCAGCTCCGTTGCAGGTGTTATGGGCAATGCGGGGCAAGCCAATTATTCTGCCTCTAAAGCCGGTCTCATAGGACTGACCAAATCGGTGGCAAAGGAACTTGCATCGCGAAACATCTGTTGCAATGCTATTGCGCCGGGACTGATACAAACGGATATGACTGAAAATCTGGCCGGTGAAGAGGCGCTTTTAAAAGCGATACCGCTCGGACGTGCAGGCGCTCCGGAGGAAGTTGCTGATGTGGTCGCATTTTTATGTGCCGCAGACTATATCACCGGACAAGTTATTTGCATTGACGGAGGACTTGTGATATGAATAGAGTAGTTGTAACCGGCATTGGTGCGATCACACCGGTCGGGAATGACATTGAAACAATGTGGGCTAATCTCATTGCCGGTAAGCATGGGATCGGCCCAATCACCCGATTTGATATAGCAGCATATAAAGCATCGCTTGCCGCCGAGGTCAAGGACTTTGACCCGCTAGATTACATGGAACGCAATGAAGTGCGCAGACTGGATCTCTATGCGCAATATGCCATTGCCGCAGCAACTCAAGCGGTGAAAGATAGCGGTATCGAAGGTGCGGTAGAGCCGGCGCGGTTTGCGACATGCTTCGGATCGGGCATCGGCGGTATGGTGACATTTGAAACCGAAGTTGAAAAACTGCTGACCGGCGGCCCGCGCAAAGTATCATCACTGTTTATTCCCATGATGATACCCAACTTAGCTGCGGGAAATATTGCGATAAAATTCAATGCAAGAGGCTCATGCACCGCAGTAATCACCGCATGCGCAACGGGTACGGATGCTATTGGCTCGGCGTTTAGAGCAATAAAACATGGCTATGCCGATGCAGCAATTGCAGGCGGAAGCGAAGCTGTTGTGACCCCAATGGGTGTGTCCGGGTTTTCCAACATGACAGCGCTCACCTCATCAAACAATCCGGATGCAGCATCACTGCCCTTTGACAAAAGAAGAGCGGGATTTGTGATTGGTGAAGGCGCCGGAGTCATTATTTTAGAAGCGTATGAACATGCTTTATCAAGAGGTGCGAAGATATATGCAGAGATAACCGGCTATGGCTCTACATGTGATGCACACCATATTACAGCGCCGACACCGGGGGGAGAAACTTCGGCACGTGCCATATCGGAAGCGTATAAGGAATCCGGTTGCCCGGATGGTGTGGTCTACATCAATGCGCATGGCACCGGTACACCGCTCAATGATGCAGCAGAGACAAAAGCAATAAAAAACGCCTTTTCCGGCAGGGACAATACACTTTTGGTAAGTTCCACAAAGTCCATGACAGGGCATATGTTGGGGGCAGCAGGTGCTGTTGAGGGCATCATATCTCTGCTGACGCTGTCAAAAGGTGAGGTGCCGCCAACAATTGGTCTGTTAGAACCCGATCCGGAATGTGATCTGGACTATATACCGCTCAAAGCCAGAAAAGTAACACCTGATTTGGCCATGTCGGTCTCATTGGGCTTTGGTGGACACAATGCATGTATCGCCTTTAAAAACGCAAACCTAACGTAGGGTGCGATATCCTCATCGCACCGCAAACTTAACATGAGTCTGAAAAGAAAGGAAAACAATAATGATGGAATATGAAACCATAAAAGAGCTCGCACAACTGATGGATGAAATGGAACTGACTGTTTTATCTTACGCATCACCGGATGAATCAATCAGACTGGAACGCGGCGCAGTAGCCGCCCCAACGATACCGGTTGCTCCGGCGGCGGAAGCACAGATGAGACAAGAGACGATAAAAACAAATGCCAAACTCTTCGAAGTAAAGTCACCGACTGTCGGTACATTTTATAATGCACCGGAACCGGGAAAGAGCCCATATGTACAAGTAGGAGACACCGTGAGAAAAGGTGATATTTTGTGCCTTATTGAAGCCATGAAGATGTTAAACGAGCTGACCGCTGAGCGGGATGGCGTGATCGTAGAAATTTGTGCTGAAAACCAACAGATTGTTGAGTATGGTCAGCCACTATTTCAAATTAATGCTGCCATATGAACCAAAACGAAATAATGACCATATTACCCCACAGAGGAAATATGCTGCTCATTGATGAAGCAGAGGTTGTAGACGGTACTGCTATAGGAAAGTATACTGTCACGGGAGATGAATGGTTTTTAGACGGACATTTTCCCGGAAACCCGATTGTTCCCGGTGTGATACTGTGTGAGATACTGGCTCAGTCAACATGTGTGCTACTGAGCGGCGGTATTGAAGCAGGGGCAACCCCATATTTTACAGGGATCACATCCGCACGTTTTAAATCCCCGGTAAAACCGGGAGATACGATTGAGACGCGATGCAAAATAACAAAGGAAAAAGCGCCCTTTTATTTTGCCTCAGGCACACTCAGTGTAGCGGGAAAACTGTGTCTCAAAGCGGAATTTTCGTTTGCGCTCGTAACGCGGTCGGAAGACCCTAAAGACGGGTCTGACACTCAATAACAGGGGGCGGGAATCATGTTTTCAAAGATATTAATAGCCAACAGAGGCGAGATAGCGATACGCATCATTCGTGCATGTAAAGAAATGGGCATTGAGACCGTGGCGGTTTTTTCCGAAGCAGACAAAAGTGCCATGCATGTTGCCCTTGCGGATGAAAGCATATGTATTGGCAGTGCAGAGGCCTCCAAGAGCTACCTTGATGCAGAGCGGATTGTCAGTGCGGCGCTCGCTACAAAAGTACAGGCCATTCATCCCGGATATGGATTCTTATCGGAAAGCAGCAGACTTGCAGCGCTTTGTGAAAAGAATCAAATAGCATTTATTGGACCCAAATCGCAAGTGCTTTCGAAAGTTGGAGATAAAGACAAGGCGCGTCAGGTCATGAGCGCAGCAGGAATCAAAGTGATACCCGGTACAGGGATTCTGGCCGATGAAAAAGAAGCTTTAGACGCAGCAGAAAAGATAGGTTATCCAGTCATGCTCAAGGCGCGCGCAGGGCGCGAGGGCAAAGGACTCCGGGTAGTCAATGAACCTGCGGATATTGAAATTTCTTTTCAAATGGCATCACGTGAGGCGCAAGATGCTTTTGGCGATGGCGCTATGTATATGGAAAAATGTATCGTCCCCGCAAGGCATATTGAAGTGCAACTGATCATAGATGAACTGGGTCACACGGTCTGCTTAGGAGAGCGTGATAGTTCTGTTCAGCGAAACTATCAAAAGCTGCTTGACGAAGCGCCGTCTCCCGGATGCAGCGAAGCAGTTCGGCTTGAATTATATGAGTTAGCCCAAAAAGCGGCTAAAGCAGCGGACTACATCGGTGTGGGATCTGTCGAGTTTTTGGTTGATACGGACGAAAACATCTTCTTTATGGAGATCAACCTCGGATTGCAGGCCGAGCATGGTGTTTCTGAGCAAGTGACGAGCATAGACATAGTGAAATGGCAAATTCGCATCGCTGCGGGTGTTGCGCTGGATTTTACACAGGATGATATCGTCCTTAGAGGATGCTCAATTCAATGTAGGATCAATGCAACGGCAACAGGCAAAGTAGCATTTTTGCATCTGCCCGGAGGACCGGAGGTCAGATTTGACAGTGCATTATGGAACGGATATGAGATGCCCTCATACTATGATATGCTGCTGGGTAAGCTTATGGTACATGCTGCGACAAGAGAAGAAGCGATAAGAAAGATGCATGCGGCGCTGTGTGAGCTGGTGATTGATGGCGTGAAGAAAAATATAGACGAGCACATAGGATTGGTTTCTGATTCGAAGTTCCAAAGCGGAGCGTACCATGTTGACTTTATAGCACGCAAAGTGTCGAGCATCAATGCGCACGAGACAAAGAGCGTTAAACGCTTGGAGGGGTGAATTTTTATGACATTTGGAGCGATATTTAGAAAATCGAAAAATGAGCTGGAAAAAGGCGGGCGTTTGCCTGAGACACGGATAGAAAGTGACATAGAGATGACTGAAACATGTCCTGTTTGTGCGTGGGGCAATCCCATCAGCGATCTAGGGACACAAATGCATGTATGTAAATGCGGTCATCACTTTCGTATTTCAGCAAGACAAAGAATCGGATATCTTACCGATGAGGACAGTTTTTCAGAGCTTTTTGCCGAAGTGGTGAGTAAGAATCCTATTGAATTTCCCGGATATGCTGAAAAACTGGAAGAACTGAAAAGAGGCGCTCGTGAACCGGAAGCAGTCATATGCGGCACTGCATCAATTGGTGGTGAGCCATGTGCAATGTTCGTGATGGATCCGTTTTTCATGATGGGCAGTATGGGCGCAGCGGTCGGTGAGAAAATTACCAGATTATTTGAACATGCGACACAGCATAACTTGCCTGTCGTTGGATGTACTGTTTCAGGCGGTGCCAGAATGCAAGAAGGCATCATGTCACTCATGCAAATGGCCAAGACCAGCGGTGCGGTAAAGAGGCACAGCGATGCAGGAAATTTCTACTTAACATTATTGACTGACCCAACCACGGGCGGCGTTACAGCCAGCTTTGCAATGCAGGGTGATGTTCTGGTTGCAGAGCCGGGTTCAATTATCGGATTTGCCGGAGCACGTGTTGTTGAGCAAACCGTGCGCAAGAAATTGCCGCCGGGATTTCAAAAGGCAGAGTTACTGTTAGAACACGGATTTTTAGATATGATTATCTCGCGAGCTAAGCAAAGGCAAATCATATCTTCGCTGCTCAAGATGCACAAAAGGGAGGAATCCTAATGATTGAAGACACAAAAAAAGAAATGACTGCTGCTGAAAAAAGAGCCGCCGAAAGAAAGGCGCGTGAAGAAAGAGTCCGTATACTTCGGGAAAAAAGAGCGCATGAAAAAGCAAACGCCGAGATCCGGAAGTTAGAAAAAACTCCATATGATTATGTAAAAGGTGCCAGATCAAAAGACCGCTTAACGAGCCTTGATTTTATAAAAGGATTATTTCCGGAATTCATCGAACTGCATGGAGATAGACGCTTTGCGGACGATCCGGCAGTTATCGGTGGTGTAGGCTACTTAGACGATATACCTTTTACAGTGCTTGCGACCGAAAAAGGCAGGGACACCAAGAGCAGAATCAAGCGCAACTTTGGAACGCCTAATCCGGAGGGATATAGAAAATCACTCAGGCTCATGAAGCAAGCTGAGAAATTTAAGCGACCGATTGTTTGCTTTGTGGACACTGCCGGGGCATTTTGCGGAATTGGTGCTGAAGAGCGTGGGCAAGGGCAAGCAATCGCAGAAAATATTATGGAACTGATGACGCTCAAAACACCTGTCCTGTCGATTCTCATAGGAGAGGGCGGTAGCGGTGGTGCGCTGGCACTGGCAGTTGCCGATGAAGTCTGGATGTTTGAAAATGCGGTATATTCAGTTATATCGCCTGAGGGCTGCGCAAACATACTCTGGCGTGACCCGGAAAAAGCGGCGCAAGCAGCGCAAAGCCTCAAATTGACATCTAAGGACATCAGTGCACTGGGTATTGTCGAGCAAGTCATACCGGAAAAAAGCAAAGATCCGGAAAAGATGCTACATGACCTGAAAGCGCAAATACTCAAATGGTACGCAACCATTTCGACACTTACGCCGGACGAGCTGAAACAAAAACGCTACGAACGATTTAGGAAAATTGGTGTGTAATCCCATCACTGTACAAAAAGGCCGCCTGAGCAAAGGTGGCTTTTTTCGAAGCTCATCTTTCAGCCGAATACCCTTTGATGGAAGCCAGTGTATTCATTGGTGTCATAATGTATAAAATGGTATAAAACGCCTATTGTTTGACACTAAATATCGTGTTATACTACGCTTTATACTATCGCATACCAAGGAGCAATTAAAGTGATGACAGTTAAGTGTAAATATTGCGGAAAAATCATTGGAGATATCACAGACACCTGCCCGATGTGCGGTGCCCCTGTACCGAAAATTGTGCCGCAACCGGAAAAAGAAGCTGCACCTCCGAAGACAAAAGCAAGCATTATCGTGACCGGGTTGGTCATCGTATTTGCCATAATCGCACTTGTGGCAATTTTAGAAATGTCCGACAGAGAATCCAGAGAAGCATGGCGTGAGAGCCACACGGCTTGGCAAGAAAGCCATACTGCATGGCAGGAGCAACGCATGAGCAATGCACCGATACAGCAAGTTCCTGGAAATGCACCAACTGCAACAGGTGGTGACACTCTGGCTGATGCGCATCGCCAGCCGAACGAAGTCATCACAGACCCCGGACTCAGGCAAGCATTGGAACTTGTTTTCAGAAGAGAGATGCGACAAATCGGATGGGACGATGTACATTCAATCAGAACC
>Ga0123355_10000837_pt1 | contig 42313 bp, 44 predicted proteins | sample TergutEmb28metaG_3_FD_89872 | JGI IMG/M metagenome (GOLD analysis project Ga0123355, IMG submission 89872) | Embiratermes neotenicus P1 segment gut microbial communities from Petit-Saut dam, French Guiana - Emb289 P1 | ecosystem: Host-associated > Arthropoda: Insects > Digestive system > Gut ...
AACCGCTTGATAAAGGTAGATTTCCCCGTCCGCACAGGCCCAACGATGCCAAGATAAATATTGCCGTCAGTGCGTAGGGCAATATCCTCGTAGATTTTGTTCTCTTCCACGCCTTTTCCCCCTCCAAATTAGACTTTCTGCTAACATGTCTATGGGGATAAGCCTCCGATTATGCAGGGCGTGGACAAGAAAATTCTCAAAACGGTTTTTTATAGTATGGAACATTCTTCTGTTGTCATTCGTCTGGTCAAAATATAATCATACGCTTAAGGAGATAAACGGAAAATGAAAAAAATATTGTTCGCTTTATTCGCCTTGTTGCTGATGGTCGGAACCTTGACTTCTTGTACTGAATCGGCAGAGAATGAAATAGATGAGTCCACAATGCCAGTAACAGCAACCATTGCGGAGGTCGAATGGACGCGAGATGGAGCTAGTGAGCCCATCATTACGACACAAGAGGTACAGCATGACGGTGTGATAACTTTAGAGGCATGGGATCACGAATGGTGGACGATTACCATAGAGGAGATTCGAGACGATTACGTTGTTTTGCTTGCCGAATACCATGAACCTGCCAATGGAGAAAAGGAAACAGAACGTATAGAAATCGCTTTTGGACAGGAACACAAAATTGCTACGCCTACCTATGGTGCTGCCGTTGAATGGACACTACTTTTTACAACAGTTTGATCCGAAGGAAAAACGTACCGAGTAAGCAAATAGCCTAGCACAGCCCCACCCCTGCCCTATAACGAGAACCCCCTTTGAGACAAGGCAATTGCAAGCCTTATTTCAAAGGGGGTTTCCTGAAATCCGGCGTGACCGAATTGGAAGAGTCCCTCTATTGCGCTACAAAAAATTGAGCCGGCTGCGTGTGCCGAGCGGAGATGGTCACTGTGAGATCGGGGAATTCAGCAAGCAATCCCGTCTCCAAGACAGGGCTGATGATATCCTCCGTGGCGAAGTGATCCCCGTCAATGAGGTTGATCCCGAGGTCTCTCGCATCCAGGAAAATATTGTGTTTCAAATCAGCGCTGACAAAGGTATCGCACCCCAAATCCGCCGCCTGATGGAACACGCTGCCGCCGCTGCCGCCCATGACAGCCACCCGGCGGACGGGGACACCCGCATCGTGATAGCGGATTCCCTTGGTCCCCAGCACCCCACTGACCTGCCGCAAAAATTCTGCCATAGAGAGGGCTGACGGCAACTGCCCAATGCGCCCGAATCCGTAGGGCGTCCCCTGGGCATCTGACCCCATGGGCTTGAGAACTGTAGTCTCCGTGAGCCCCAGCTTCGCCGCTAAGACATCATTGACGCCCCCCGCCACGGAATCCAGATTGGTATGCATACAGATGGCACCAATATCGTGGCGGATCATCTTTAGGAGCCGCTGCCCCGTCAGATCTTCGTCCGTCACCCGGGTGAGGGGCGCCAAAATCACCGGATGGTGGGCGACGATCAGCTCCGCCCCCAGGTCGATGGCCTCGTCAATGACCTCGTCTGTGATGTCCAGGGCGATGAGAATCCGGCTCACCGGATGATCTCTCCTGCCCACTAGATGGCCCACGTTATCTACCTCCATCTTCATCTCCACCGGGGCAATCCGGTTGAGATAGGCGAACACGTCTTTTGTCTGTATGATTGATTTACTCATTTGCTATGTGCTCCTCTCCACTGCTCTAACTCTTGCAACGTCAGTTGAAATTCTGATCGTTTTTCCCGATCTTCCAGCTGCCGGGACTGTTCCAATCCCGCAACGGCCCGGCGCAGCTTGCCGCATAATCCCGCCAGATACGGCCCCAGCAGGTCATCTCCCCGCTCTAACAGCGCCGGATGGATATAGCGTGCACCGCCTGCGGGCGGCACCATGTCCCCCGCCTCCGCCTCGTATATGGTATAAATCTCCCCGGCATCTTCCGCCAGATGTTGATCCAACACCCGGTATCCCCCCAGGGCCAATGCGTCCATGAGTTCCGGGATCTTTGACTGGGGCTGTAGGATGATCCGGTACTCCCCCGTTTTGAGCCAGGGCGTGCGAGCCAGAATCCCGCCGATGGTCTCCCCACCCATCCCGGCGATGACCACCGTATCCACCTCTTGGGGCAACACACCCCCCAATCCGTCGGCCAGCCGGAAGTCGATGCCTGTCTTGATGCCGTGGCGCATGGCACTCTGCCTCGCCGCATCCAGGGGGCCGGGCCGGATATCCGTGGCGATTACAAAAGGACACCGCCCCGTCTGCCGGAGCCATACCGGCAAATATCCGTGATCCGTCCCCACATCCGCCACCCGGCTGTCCGCCGGAATCAGGCGGGCAATGGCGGCAAGCCTCGGTGATAGGGTCATAGTCCCCTCCTACGAAAAGACAGGGCGAACACCACTGCCCGCCCCATCATGCTTTTGTCCGGCTCTATTGGGCCGTAACGAGTGCGTTCAATTTCTCCGCAAATTCGTCTACATCGACGCCGTGACCGGCGCAGGCCTCTCCCAAGGTCTCCGTGCGGGCCTTGGCGCACCCCAGACAGTGCATCCCCATAGCCTGAAACATGGGAACGGACCTCGGCGCAATCTGCAAAATATCCGCAATAATCGTATCTTTCGTAATCTGTGCCATGTTGCGAACCTCCCTATTTTTCTTATAGTATACGCCATTTGTATGTAAAAATCAATTGCGATTATAAACAACTGCCTCCATTTCCCCCGTACACTTAACAATTCTCTAATAAACCCGTAATAGCATGTGGTATAATGGCCGAAAAAATACCACAGCACACAAGTGCTGCGGTATTTTTTGTATTCAATTCCGGCTTATGCCTCTTCACGCATATTGGCGAAGCAGTCACTGCAGTAGACAGGACGCTCGCTCTTTGGCTCGAATGGCACTTTGGCCTCCTGGCCGCAAGAGGCGCAGGTGGTAGCAAAATACTCACGGGGGCCACGGGCGGCCGCTTTGCGACTGTCTCTGCAGGGCTTACAACGCTGGGGCTCATTCTGGAAGCCACGCTCTGCGTAGAACTCCTGCTCGCCGGCTGTAAATACGAACTCTTCGCTACACTCTTTGCACGGGATATTTTTGTCTTCGTACATGGTTATTCCTCACTTTAGAAGTAGTCTTACCCTTGTGGGCATATGTTGCGCTCAGCCTTCACTGATTTCGCCTATGTAGTGTTGTGCCAGTTTTTTTCGAATCCGCTGGACGGCGTTGTCCACGGACTTGACTGGCTTTTGAACTTGACCGGCCATCTCCTGATAGCTCAATCCCTCCAGGAACAGCCGGAGAATCTCGTGTTCAAAGCCGGATAGAACATGGGCAAATTGGCTCCACATTTCGTCGGCCCTCTCCTTGGCCAATACCTGCTCCTCCAGATCACGCAAAAAATACGCCGTCTGCGTCTCATCGACTTGGGAAGATTCAAAAGAAACTGCGTGATTGAGCGGGGTATGCTTATATCGGGAAGCAGATTTGATTGCCGTGAGAAGTCTGCGTCGAATACAGAGCTCTGCATACGTCCGAAACGATGCGCCTGAATCGATGCGATACGTGCGAATAGCTGAAATCAGCCCCAGCATCCCCTCTTGGGTCAGGTCTTCACTGTCGCCGCCTACGAGGAAGTAGGGCCTGGCGCTGGCTTTCACTAAACGATTAAAACGTTGGATCAGCACTTCCTCTGCCTCTGTGCTTCCATCAACTACAAGGGCACACAGGGTCTCATCATTAAACGTTTTTATTTCATTCATACTTTGTTAATCCATACCACAGTATATTCTTCCAAGCTGAAAATGTCAAGTAAATATACAAATTCTCGCAACTTATAGCAAAGAATCAGAGGGTTTTTATTAAATCCGCCAATTTTTTCGCCGTTTTTTTGACAACTTCTTCCTGTTCCGCCTCTACCATCACCCGAATTTTAGGTTCTGTCCCGGAGGCCCGCACCAGAATTCGGCCCTTTTCACCCAAAATCGCCTCTTCTTCCCGGATGGCCGCCCGAAGGATTTCCGACGCCATAATGGCCTCTTTTGCCGTGTTTCCTCCCGCTACAGTGACGTTGATGAGCTCCTGGGGATAATAGGCGATCTCCTCTACGAGTTCCGATACCCGCCTGCCGGAGGCGCACAGGACACTTAAAAATTTAATCGCCGCCAGTTGACCATCACCCGTGGTGGATTCCTCCCGGAAGATCACATGGCCGGACTGTTCACCGCCCAGGGCATAGCCGCCCTCTACCATTTTCTCCAGCACATTGCGATCTCCCACCGCCGTACAGACCAGGGAGATGCCGTGGCCTCTGGTAAAATCGTGAAACCCTAAATTACTCATAACCGTGGATACAATGGTGTTGTGGGTGAGCCTGCCCGCCTGGAGCATGGCCAGTCCGCAAACTCCCATGATCTTGTCCCCGTCAACGATGTCGCCTTTCTCGTCTACGATAATACACCGATCTGCATCCCCGTCAAAGGCGATGCCGATGTCGTATCCGCCCGATACCACCGTCTTGCCCAGGAACGTGGTATCCGTGGAGCCGCAGGCGTCGTTGATATTCACCCCGTTGGGGTGTGTTTTGACGATTTCTAAGTCCAGATCAAAGCGGGAGAATAAGTCCGATGCCGTCCGGCTGGCCGCCCCGTTGGAGCAGTCTATAAAGACCTTGAGACCGGATATCTCCCCCTCTGCGCTCTCCTCCAAATAATCAATATACTTCTCCACCCAGTCCTGGTTCTTACGGATCACCTTGCCGATTTTTTCATGGGTCAAGAGGGGCAAGGGCTCGTCCCCCAGTATTAGGTCTTCGATCTTGTTCTCCAGCGCATCGGAGAGCTTAAAGCCTTTTGCGCCGAATATCTTGATCCCGTTGTCCTGATAGGGGTTGTGGGAGGCGGAGATCACAATACCCGCATCCGCCTTTGCACCCACTGTGATAAAGGCCACTGCGGGGGTGGGTACTACGCCCAACACCATCACGTTGGCGCCGGCGGCGCAGAGCCCCGCCACAATGGCGGACTCCAGCATGTCGCAGCTCAACCGTGTATCATTGCCGATGGTCACAATGGGCCGCCCCTTTTTCTCCTCGCTGATGACCATAGCCACCGCCTGTCCCACTTTGAGCGCCAAGTTAATGTCCAACCCGTCATTGGCCACGCCGCGAATCCCGTCTGTTCCGAATAGTTTACCCATGAAATACGCTCCTTTCGGTTATATTGCTTTGGCAGAAAATTTCACTGTACCTCCCCGCCGTAGACGGGCGGGGAAGTATGATACGTCAAACATCCAACTCCTGCTGGCCCAAATATACGAGGCCCAAATGCTTATACGCCCGCTGGGTCACGCAGCGGCCTCGGGGGGTGCGTGACAGGAAGCCCTGTTGGAGCAAATAGGGCTCGTAGACGTCCTCTAAGGTAACCGTCTCCTCGTTGATAGTGGCCGCCAGGGTCTCCAGTCCCACGGGGCCGCCTCCGTAGTGTTCGATGATGCTCCGGAGCATCCGCCGATCCAGGGCGTCCAGCCCCAGGTGATCCACTTCTAGACTGACCAGGGCGTTATCCGCCACGGTACGGGTGATGGTGCCGTCGGCCTTGACCTGGGCGAAATCCCGCACCAGGCGGAGGAGCCGGTTGGCGATCCGTGGTGTACCCCGGGACCGGGCGGCGATCTCCGTGGCCCCGGCGGCTTCAATGGGGACTTCTAAAATCCCGGCGCTGCGGGTGACGATCTTTTGCAGTTCCTCCGTGGAGTACAGTTCCAGCCGGAGCATGACGCCGAAGCGATCCCGGAGAGGCGCTGTCAACTGGCCGGATCGGGTGGTGGCGCCCACCAGGGTGAATTTGGGCAAATCCAATCGGATGGAGTTGGCCGACGGCCCCTTGCCGATGATAATATCCAGGGCGTAGTCCTCCATCGCCGGGTATAAAATCTCCTCCACGGCCCGGTTGAGGCGGTGGATCTCGTCTACAAATAAGATGTCGTTCTCCCCCAGATTGGTGAGGAGCGCCGCCAAATCCCCCGCCTTTTCGATGGCGGGGCCGGAGGTGATCCGCAGATTGACCCCCATCTCATAGGCGATAATGGCGGCCAGGGTGGTCTTCCCCAGCCCCGGCGGGCCGTGGAGCAAAACGTGATCCAATGGCTCCCCCCGGCCCCGGGCCGCCTCAATGAAAATGGTGAGATTCTCTTTCACTTTCTCCTGACCGATATACTCCGCCAGCCGTTTCGGGCGCAGTGACCCCTCGTTTTCGTCCTCCAGAATGCTGGTGGTGACGATGGGGCTCTCCTCTTTCGGTGCAAATTCAATACTCATAGGCATAACCCTTCCCAGAGCCAGTTTCTATCTCCCCCGCCTTGGGCGGGGGAAGGACGAGGCCTTACATAATAGGCCCCATATTTTTCAGGGCAAGTTTAATAATCTGCTCCACCTGGTGGGCCTCAATATCAATGTCCCGCAGGGCCAAGGCGATCTCCCCCTGGCTGTAGCCGAGGACGGCCAGGGCCGCCGTTGCGTCCATGACCCGGTTTGATCCGCCGGGCACCGCCCCTGCGGGAAGTTTCACGCCGCCGCCCGCAAAGGCCGGGGCGTTTTTGCCCATTTTATCTTTCAACTCTAAAATCACCCGCTGGGCGATTTTTTTACCCACGCCCTGGGCCACCATGATGGTCTTTTCATCTTCCGCCAAGATACTCATGGCTAATCCCTCCGGTGTGCTGGAGGATAAAATGGCCAGGGCCGCCTTGGGGCCCACGCCGGATACGCTGATAAGCAGTTCAAAACACCGCTTTTCCCCCAGAGTGGAAAAGCCATATAGATCAAAACAGTCCTCCCGGATCACGTTATACGTGTATAACTTGCCGGACTCCCCCACTTTCAAATCCGCCTGGCTGGTGGAGGTGGTGTTGAGGGCATAGCCCACGCCGTTTGCGTCGATGACGGCCAGATTGTGATCCATGGCGGCCACTGTGCCGCTGATATAGTGAAACATAGAGATTTTCTCCTCCAATGATTGATGAAACCCTTATTTTCCCGCCCGATTCATAAGGCTGGTAGCGCTCCGCAGATGACACAGTGCCACCGCCAGGGCATCGGCGGCGTCATCCGGTTTGGGGATTTGCGCAAGTCCCAAAAGCCGCCGCACCATCTCCATGACCTGTTCCTTCTCCGCCCTGCCATATCCCGTGACGGCCTGTTTGACCTGTAACGGCGTATATTCAAACACGGGGATGCCCATAGTCTCCCCCGCCAGGAGCAGGACGCCCCTGCCGTGGGCCACGGGGATAGCGGTCTTGGCGTTGGTATTGAAAAACAGGGCCTCAACGGCCATGGCGTCTGGGGTGAACTGCCGGATCAGAAGACAGGTGTCGTCATAGATCTGTTTCAGCCTTGGCGCCAACGGCCCCCCGGCGGGCGTCGTAATCGTCCCGCACTGGATCAACCTCTGCCGCACCCGGTCGCCCTCCACAAGCCCAAACCCCACCGTGGCATAGCCCGGATCAATTCCCAAAATTACCATGTATGCCTCCGTTTGTCTTTCGCAGTTTAGTTTACCATAGATTGGGGCGAAAAGGCAAATCCGAATTAGAGCAAAAAAAGATGCGTTGCTTTTCAGCCACGCATCCAAAATACTAATTTTCTGTCCAGTTCTCAAGGGGTAGACCAGATACACGCTCAAATTCACGCATATTGTTTGTTACTAGCGTCACCCCTGCCGCTTTGGCATGGGCGGCAATCAAAGTATCCAGAGGGCTGATCGGCGTGCCTTTACGCTGTAAATCTGCTTGGATTATGCCGTATTCAACAGCGGCGTTTGCATCAAAATCCAAAATGTCAAATATGGACAGTATTTTCATCAGTGCGGCCTTGCTCCGTTCCGGATATGCGCTCTTCGCAATTCCATGCTCTAGCTCTGCCAATACAATGGCCGATATGCAGAGACCATCTGTTAGATGCGATTTCAAATTTGAGAGTACAATGCCCGACCTCTTGTTCATGGCATAGATGCAAATATTTGTGTCTAACATATACTTCATTCGATAGGCTCTCTTTCTGGCAGTTCGCCAACTGCCGGACGCCCGTCTGCCATAAAATCAGTTGGGAGTTCGTCTAGTCCTTCCAAAAATGTTTCCCACAGACGCTCCTTTGGGAACAGCATTACGGTTGTACCAACTTTTTTGATATAGACCTCATCGCCAGAAAAACGATACTCTTTCGGAAGCCGGACGGCCTGGCTTTGACCGTTTGCAAATAGTTTGGCAGTTTCCATCGTGCTCACCTCCGACCATAGTATATACCGGAATATATACTATAGTCAATATTTTAGTCAATATTTTTATGCAGGGTATCAAAACCCCAACTCCGCCAATTTCCCCCGCACATCTTCCACGGACCGCCCCAACACCCCGGCAATCTCCTCCGCCGATATGCCCTCTTTTGCCTGGGTCTCCAGGATGGTCTCCTCGTATGCACTCCAACGGGGACTGGCGGTAACGCCTGCGCTCTCGGCCCGGTGCTCCCGCAAGATTGTCAAGAAATCGTCGCCGTATTTGGATAGCTTCGTCTGGCCTACGCCGCTGATTGTGAGAAATTCTTCTTTTGTGGCGGGGATCTCCACGCTCATCTGGATCAGGGTGGCGTCACTGAAGATCATGTAAGGCGGTACGCCCTGGGTGCGGGCAAGCTCCGTGCGGCGGGCTTTCAGCTTTGCGAACAGGGTATTGTCCCCGGGGTGATCCTGTTCTCGCTCCGCCCTTTTTCTGGATCGGCGGACGGATTTCGGCTCCTCCGGGGGTTTTTGGAGCACCCGGATTACCACGGAGGCCTCCTCCTCCAGTACATCCCTCGCCCGTTGGCCCAGCTTGACCACCGGATATATCCCCCGTTGGATATCGCTCTCCGTCACGGTGAGATAGTCCATATCTACAAGGGCGCTCATCAGTTCTAATATGCGCTTTTTTGTCAGATGGGCCAATGCGCCGTATGTAGAATGCCGCTCCAGCCCCCAGGTTGCGGATTTCCCCGTCACCTTTCCGCTTAACGTATCCGCCACCACCTGTCTGCCAAACCGCTCATTCAGCTCTCGGACACAGGTGAGAATCTGTCGGGCCTCGCCGGTGATGTCCGCCTCGTCAAACGTATGGAGGCAGTTGAAGCAGTTACCGCAAGAGGTCTCTCCCGTCTCACCGAAATAGGCCAGGATATATTTCCGCAGACACGCCGTGGTCTTGCAGTACCCCACCATTTGATTCAGCCGCTCCCGATCCCGGGCCTGAAGGGCCTCCCGGAGCGCCGGGTCCATCTCCTCCTGCTCCTCGTCGTCCCGCTGGATGAAGTATAGGTTCGTCATAATATCCCGCTCGGCGTAGAACAGGACGCACTCCGCCGGGGCGCCGTCTCGTCCGGCCCGGCCCGCCTCCTGGTAATAGCTCTCCAGATTTTTGGGCATCCCGCAGTGGAGCACATAGGATACGTTGGATTTGTCAATTCCCATGCCAAAGGCGTTCGTCGCCACCATGACGGAGCGGACATCCGCCTGGAACTGTTCCTGATTCTGCCGCCGCTCCCCCTCGGACAGCCCTGCGTGATACCGGGTGGCGGGGATTCCCCGTTTTTGGAGCAAATCCGTCACCCGCTCCACCTCTTTGCGGGTCAAGCAGTAGATGATCCCGCTTTTCTCCCTGCGCTCTCCCACGAATTGGAGGATGGCGTCTGTTCGATTGGCCGGGGACTGCACCTCTAAGTGCAAATTCGCCCGGTCAAACCCGGTGGTGATGGAAAAGGGCTCAAAAAGCCCCAACAGCGCCACCATATCCCGCCGCACCTGATCTGTGGCCGTGGCCGTAAAGGCCGCAACCACCGGTCGCTTTGGCAGGGTCTCGATAAACCGGGCCACATCCAGATAGCTGGGTCTGAAATCCTGGCCCCACTGGGATACGCAGTGGGCCTCGTCCACGGCCACAAAGGAGATGTCCATCTCCGACACGGTCTCTAAGAATCGCTCTGTCATCAGCCGCTCCGGTGCCACGTAGATGATTTTATACTGTCCATACCGCATATTCTCCAGCACCCGGGTCACTTGGGCGGCGGTGAGGGAGCTGTTGAGATACGCCCCCCGAATCCCCGCCTGCACCAGGCTCCCCACCTGATCTTTCATCAGGGAAATAAGCGGCGACACCACCAGAGTCACCCCCTCCATAAGGAGCGCCGGGACCTGATAGCAGAGGCTCTTCCCCGCTCCGGTGGGCATGATCCCCACGGCGTCCCGCCCCGCTAAAATTGCGTCGATCAGGGTTTCCTGTCCGCTGCGAAAGGTCTTATAGCCGAATATGCGCTCTAAAACTGAAAACTTGTCCTCCACAGATTTGATCCTTCCCCATACCCTTTTTATTTTCTCTAGCATTATATCATATTTTCGCCATTGACAAGTGATAAGTTTCCCACTATAATTGAAAAGCCATCGGGGTGTGGCGAAGTTTGGTATCGCGCATGGTTCGGGACCATGAGGCCTAGGGTTCGAATCCCTACACTCCGACCAGTCGGAGTGTTCTTACAGCATTTTGAGATGCTATGAGAACACTCCGATTTTTTGCCTTGCAAATTGTTGTTGTTGTTTGATATAATTGGCTTGTTGATATGCACATTTAAGTTTTGAGACAGGAGATTTTTAGTATGGCAATACCAATCTTTTGGGAATTTTTCAAACCCATTATGAATGCGTTGGAAAATGGCAATGTTTTAACTATGGAAGAAATCGAAAAGATAATAGTGCCGTCTATGAATTTATCTGGTGATGAAATTAAAGAAATGACTGCGGGCGGCACTCGAACAAAAGTTAAGGACAGAATTTATTGGGGTAGAAGCTATTTGAAGCAGGCAGGACTTATTCGGTTTCCTAAGCGTGGATCGTCGCAAATTACCGACGAAGGTAAGCGCGTTTTGGGTGAAAATCCACCTCAGCTTGATATAAACTATCTTAAAAAATACGAATCTTTCCGCAAGTTCATTGGACTTGATTTCTCGAATAATGGTGGTACTGTTAAGACAAAAGAATCGTTTGCTATACTACAATCATCACAAACACCACAAGACCTAATGGATACCGCTTTTTCAGAAATCAATTCTGCTCTTAGAAGTGAAATCTTAAATGCACTAACCGGTGGAGAAACAGAGGATGTTTCAAAGGAACAAGCTAATTTTTTTGAAAAACTTGTAGTCAAACTCTTAATGAAGATGGGATATGGAGGAGCATTAGCCGGCGAAGGCGTGGTCACAAAGAGTACAGGCGACGGTGGTGTTGATGGCATAATTCGCGAAGATAAATTGGGCTTTTCAAATATCTATATACAAGCGAAATGCTACTCCCTAAATAAGAAGATTAGTCGCCCCGCCGTACAGACTTTTGTTGGAGCAACTGCACGTAAAGACGGAAAAGCACTGTTTATAACAACTGCCGAGTTTACACAAGATGCAAAGGATTACGCAAGAGACAACAATGTCGTTTTGGTAGATGGCAAAAAGCTTGCTGATTTGATGATTGAATATGATGTAGGAGTTTCAACGGTGCAAACATACAATATTAAAAATATAGATTCCGATTTTTTCGAAGAGAAATAGATTTATAATAATGTCCGTCGCAAGCAAGGCGCATGGTTGCCCATAGCGCAAAATTTATATAAGCCTCGTTTTGCTGGTCTGCCAAACACTGGTATTACTGTCTTTATAAAAAGTTCTGTATCACTACTCCGACCAGATGAAACCGCTGTATTGCCTGAAAATACAGCGGTTTTTTATTTTCTCGTCTTGCTTTCTACCCCTAAAAATTTAGAAAAAATCCGTTTATTGGGGTCAAAACTGGGGTCAAAAAACTGCGATTTTCTCAAACTTTTTTACAAAACCCCTTTACCACGTATTCAACACGTGTTATAATGTAATCAAGGGAGGGGGAGGGTAATGAAAGCAAGCGAAATAACCAAGTTAGCAAAAAAGAACGGATGCCAAATAAAGCGACACGGTAGCGGACACGATATCTGGATTAACCCAAAAACAGGCGGAACGGCTCCAATCCCTCGACACCCCGGCAAAGAGGTCGCTACCGGAACGGCACACAGAATCATAAAGGACTTGGGGTTGAAATAGGCCCCAAGTCCCACCCATAGAAATCAATATGAAAGGATGATTGATTATGAAGTACGCATATACGGCAGTATTTACCCCAGAGGAAAACGGTGCATTCAGCGTCCACTTCCCAGACTTACCCGGCTGCTATACCAGCGGCGATGATATGCCGGACGCCGTAACTATGGCGCAAGATGCTCTCTGTTTATGGCTGTACGACATGGAGCAAGACAAAAAGCAAATTCCAATTGCAACCCCTCCGGGGGATGTAGAGACAAAAAGTGAAGAGTTTACGAGCGTTGTGGCTGTAAACACAGAAACCTACCGCCGATTTTACGAAAACAAGTCTGTCAAGAAAACGCTCACCGTACCCATGTGGTTAAACGAAGAAGCCGAACGTGCCAACATCAATTTTTCTCAAACGCTTCAATCTGCTTTAAAGCAAGAGCTCCATATGACAGATCGCTAAACCCCGCCGCCAAAACGCCCCCCGGCCATGATTGACGAGGGGGGTAAGTGTGTAGTATACTATTAAGAAAGAGACTAGGTGGCCGGGGAAAGCGTATCAAAGCGCAATCCCGGCCTTCGATTTGAGAGGAGAATGCGTTATGTTCAAAAAATCACCAAGTACAGAGAGTGTGAGCCGTGTCGGAAGAATGATGGGTGCCGCTGTTCTGGCAATTATTCTAATCATTGCGGCGATTTCTACAATTACTATTGTCCCCGCCGGTCACACGGGTGTTCGCGTGATGGCGGGACGTGTAACGGGAACCGCTGAGGAGGGCCTCACCTTCCGCATTCCATTTGTTGAAACAATCCAGCGTATGGACAATCGAACTGTGGCAATGGAAATGCACACAGAAGCAGTCACACGGGATCTGCAAGCCGTTCGAATGAACTATATTGTAAACTATCAATTAAATCCTGATTCATCTGCCCATGTGTTTCGGACAATCGGAATCGCATATGAGAGCATTGTACTCAGACCCATTGTAGAAGAGACACTGAAAGACATTACAGCACGTTACGCAATCGAGGAACTGATTACAGAACGTGCCAGAGTTAGCGCTGACATTACATCTGCATTGCAAATTGCTTTTACAGAGCGTGGATTTACACTAGAACGATTCAACATTGTTGACTTTCATTTTTCATCGGAATTTAGCAATGCCATTGAGCAGGTAAGAATCGCTGAACAGAACGCCTTGAGAGCGTATCAAGATCTGGAGAGATCTCGTCACGAAGCGGAAGCGGAAAGAGTTATGGCCCGTGCACAAGCGGATGTCCTTCGTTATCAGGCCGCTGAACTGACGGATACCAACTTGATGGCTATGTGGATTGAACGCTGGAATGGCGTTATGCCAATCTTTATGGCCGGAGATGACATGGGGATGATGTTTAGCTTTGATGACATTCAAAACATGAGCCCGCCGGCAACTCCGGCATCTCAACCACAGACTCCAGCTCCGGCATCGCCAGAACCAAACCCTGATGATGCCGCAGAAAACGAATAAATTTGATAAATAAAGACGAAATACAGTGCTTCAACTAATTCCCACAGGGCAAGTCCCTGTGGGAATTAGTTTTAAGCGCCAACGCAGATGTGATTGCAAGGTCAATTTTGTGCATCTGCTAGATTGTCATTGTGATTTTAATTAAAATTTGACAAAATAAATAAAAAATGATATTATATTTTTAATATTCTTGTCAAACACGTCCGAACACATCATTCGCTTTCGATTTATTCAAACAGGAGGGATACACATGAGAAAAATCACTACAAACAGACGTGCACAAAGGCTCCTGGCAGTTTTTTTGGCTGCTCTGCTGATCTTCTCACTTGGCGCTCCGGCTCTGGCTATTCAAACCGCACCACTGGCGATTGAAAACCATATCACACCCTCTGGTACGCCGGGCGGCGAAATCGTCCCGGCCTCTTCACTCCTGACAACTTCTGAGCGGATCGTTGATCCGGACACTTCAGCTAACATGGGATGGCTGGACATCCCGCGTATACAGGACGGACGTATCTGGACTGACAAGAGCATCAACCTCGGCACGGCGGACGATGAATTTAATATCACCCTCTCCGCTTTGAGCCAATCTTTCCCCGTTACGTCAGGCTATGCCATACCGGCAGACACCGTGTTTGTGATTGACGTGTCGGGCAGTATGAGTTCCAATGCTGACATCAATGGACGCACCCGGATCGCTGTATTGGTCGATGCGCTCAACCAAGCCATCGGCATACTGTTAGACGCAAATCCCAATAACCGCATTTCTGTTGTTGCTTTCGGCACCAACGTGCAAACCATTCTGTCCCTTGGTCGCTATACGCCGCGTAATGGTACATTTTTCCACATGTCCGGCACATCCACTGTAATGATTGACGCTGTCGCTGTGCCCGGTTCCGGGGCAACTGCCCCAGCCGCAAGCTTCCCTGTTGGGGGTTCGACTCCAACGCAGTGGGGCATATATGCAGGCGCACAGATTTTGGAAAATGCCGACACCACAATTTCCGTACCTGAGACAGACGCTACCGGCACCGTCACAGGCACGGTTACCGTCACCCGCAGACCGAATATGATCCTTATGACGGACGGCGAACCGACACAGGGCTGGAGCGACCCTTTCTTTACTACTGCACCCAGTGCCGCAAACAGAAATCTCGGCAGCGGCTCAACCGGTGAAATGGGTATTGCCCTGCTGACTGTGCTGACAGCTTCCCACAGAAAGCAACTGGTACAAGATCACTATTTCCCCGGCGGCTGGAACCTTGGCACTGACATTCCCGCAAATCAACCTGCACCATCAGTAGGGTTCTACACCATCGGCCTCGGCGGACAGGCTGCAACCAGCCCGCTCATCCCCGCAGCCATGTTCCCGTTTGATCCCAATAACACAGCCGCCCTCGGCTACGCCGACGCTGTCCCCCCATCGTATCCGACCGGCGCAACGTCCCCGACGATGGGAGCCTTGCTTCGTGAGCTCGCCGATGGCCAGCCGATCTCTTTCTACGCACACAATACAGGCGGAACATATATAACTGTGAACGTCTCCCCCCCGGCCGGCATCACCCTTGGCCTCCAGCAACTGGCCTTTGCCACCGCATACTTCCCCGCTACAGATACGCAATCGCTGCAAGATGCATTCACCTCAATCACCACCGGCATCCAACAGCAGAGCATCGAAACTGTCACCAACATCGACCCCATAGAGAGCCCGGACTTTTCCGGCTGGCTCGTCTTTTCCGATGTACTGGGTGAGTATATGCAGTTTCGGGATGGGCTCTCGCTGTCATTTGACGGCACTACCTATTCCAGAGCGGGGTTTGATCTCACAAATGCAACCGTGCTGAGCAGCTACCAAACCATCCTGTATAACCACTTAAATTACGACATTACATCTGCCGATCCATTTTATGTTGACCAGGCAACGGTGAATGCGTTGCTTGCCTCCAACATTGCCGACGGCAACACCACCAGCATCTTCTATTATGCAGATGTGAATCGGAATTTCCTCGGCTACACAGATCCCGGAGATGCCGCCGCTCTCGTAGAGGTGTTTCCCATGACTGGCACCCTCGGCACGCCCATTGTCACCGGCGGACAAACGAATCTAATGTATATCACGTTCCATGTAGTCACCGCATTACAGGACGGTACGTTTGCTGAAATTTTAAATCCTCCCGTCGGCACCGCCGGCGCCCAGGTTCTCACGAGCCGTGCGTTAGCAGCGGGGGATCAACTCGTACGGTGGTACATCCCGGCAAGTCTGATTCCAATGCGCACCGTTGATCCTGATACCGGTGCGGTCAGCGGAAACACACTGCCGGTTCAAGTAACTTACACGGTGGGCTTGGATCAAACACGTATTCTTGCCGGACTGTCCGCCGCATACATAAGCGCAAACACAGCGCCGGATGGTTCAATCTACTTCTATTCAAACCGTTGGCACAATAATCAAAACGTCACACTGGCCTTCTACGAACCCCATCCAGACAACCCTTTCTATCAGCCCGGCAGCACTGTCGATCTACTCGGCGGGAGAAGCACTGTACTCAAGCAGACGAATGATACCGCAACCGCACCCCATGTGTCGTTTTACCGCTCTTTCGTGTACGATTCTCTTGTATACTTACAGTGGTTGGGTAACAACGGGCGGCTGTCAGTCGAATTGCCGGGTAATCTGATGATTACAAAGGCGTTCTCTTTCAATGGTATAACCGGGCCGGTAGAATCTGAGGGCATAACGTTCACAGATCCAATCGAATTTACGATTATTGTACCTGATCCCGGCCCGAATATTACCTTGACGTTCCCGGACGACTTTGTCTGGGTTGCAGCACAGAACAGATACGAGCTTGCAGCGCCCGTTGCGTTACCTCCAGGGGTTTATTCCGTCACAAAAGCCGGCGGATCCATAGCCGCCGACACGAATTATATGTATCTCCCGCAGCCCGGAGTGGGAACGGCAACTGTCGTATCAGGGCAAACTGCAAGCATCAGTTTTGCCAACGAATATTTTACCCCTCAGCCCCCGGGGAGTTTGCCTGGGCTCAGGGTGCGAAAGATATTCCACGGACTTGATATCACAACCCCCCCGGCAAATTTCCAGATCAAAATTGAAGGGCCGGATGCTGTGGCAGGGGTACCCGTCCTGCCAAATGATACTGATTCTTGGGTGTTAAATACGACGACAAATCGTTATGAACTCGTATTGGACCTTACAGCCGCCACGACTGGAACTGCCTTACAAAACCTTGAGGTAGGAGAGTACTGCATTAGCGAGTTCAATTACACGGTAGCCGGTTTCGACCTTGCCCGTGTAGCGTGGGCTGTAGTAGAATTAGGAAGTGGTACTCCGGTGTTATTGCCGCCCGGTCAAGCGACAACGGTTTCTACTCCACTGCTTACCGTCACCATCGCAGACGGCGACGATGCGGTGGTCAGAATTGATAATTACTATACACTAACACCAACGCCGCCAATACCGCCGCCCCTGCCCTGGTCGCCTCTCCACCACGCCTATCTCATCGGGGATGACCGAGGACTTATTCTTCCTACGGGAGACATCACCCGGGCGGAAGTGGCTACCATTTTGTTCCGTCTGATTACCGACGACTACCGGGCACAGCTCTGGACACAGCAAAATCCTTTCCCGGACGTCAACATCACGGACTGGTTCAATAACGCCGTCTCCACCATGACGGCGGCGGGAATGTTCCTGGGGCGGCCGGATGGATTGTTCGCCCCCTATGACCCCATCACCCGGGCGGAACTTGTCACCATCATGGCACGAGCCGCCGGGATTACCTATCAGGGAGACAACCTGTTTCCTGACATTGCAGACCACTGGGCAGCCGATTGCATTAACGCAATGATGGACGCCGGCTGGATTCAAGGAGACGGCAGCGGCAACTTCCACCCGGATCACCACGCCACTCGTGCAGAAGCTGCGGCGATTTTCAACCGCATACTGCAACGTCTGCCGCAAAGTTTGGACAGCCTCCTCCCCGGCATGATTACCTGGCCGGATAATATGAATCCGAACGCCTGGTACTATCTCTATCTTCAAGAGGCCACGAACTCTCACGCCCACACCGACACATCAGACGGATACGAAATCTGGACAGAATTGATTCCGCCGAGGAATTGGGCGGTGTTGGAGCGGCCTGATTCCAGACCGGAAGATATTTTAACATGAGCAAAATCATAACCGTCACCTTAAACCCGGCCCTGGACAAGACCGCACATGTGAGCTCCCTTGTCCAGGGCGGGCTCAACCGACTTGAAGACATCGTTCTGGATGCGGGCGGCAAAGGGATTAACGTCTCAAAGATGATCGCTGCCCTGGGCGGAGCCTCTGTCGCCACCGGCTTTCTGGGCGGCGGATCCGGGGAAGAAATTGAGCGGTTGCTCCACGACTTGGAGATTCAAACGGATTTCGTCAAAACAGGCCATCCCACTCGCACGAACCTGAAACTCTACAGCCCGGCCCATGGGATCACCGAGTTTAACGAACCGGGCGCCCCGGTATCGGACGACGAGATAGAGGCATTAAAAGAGAGGCTAATGGGCTATGCCTCTCCCAGCGCCACCTTTGTGTTTGCGGGGAGCCTGCCTCAGGGTGCAGATACGGATACCTATGCCGACCTAATCCGCATGGTCAAGAAAAAAGGCGCCTCCGTATTTCTCGATACGGACAGCGCAGCCTTTCGAGCGGCCATAGAGATGAAGCCGGACTATATTAAGCCGAATATATTTGAACTCACGCAATACTTCGGCGAACAAGGCAAACCCGAAAACTGTGCCTCCCTGTGCCGGCAGTTCATTGATAAGGGGATTAAAATGGCCGCCGTCTCCATGGGTGCCGAGGGCGCAATGTTCGTGACCGCAACGGAAGCTCTGTACGCACCGGGCCTTGCAATCCAGGCGCAATCCACAGTGGGCGCAGGCGACAGCATGGTCGGCGCCCTCGTATACGCCTTTCACCAGGGCTTGCCCCTCCGTGACGCAGCCGCCCTGGGAATCGCCGCCTCCGCCGGGGCAGTGACCACTGCGGGGACAAAGCCCCCGGATCGGGCGCTGGTAGATGAATTGTTGAAACAAGTGACATTTCAATAGGATATGACGAAAACTCCCACAAGGCGCAAGCTTTGTGGGAGTTGGTTTTGCTGTTCAAAATTTCAGTCTTCGCAATGTGGGACGATTTTCCGGCCCCTGCGGCAGTTGCTCTTATTCTCTCCCGCTATTTATGCGAAAGGTATAGAAAGAACGGCCCTGTAGCCATCTTGCATCCACTTCATAAATATAATCGTTGCCATCATCGCTGATAAGGACAATATTTCCATTCTCCTCGACAGATTCGTATTGAGGCCACAGAGCCATATCGCTTCCGCCGCCATTTACGGAAACGGCAAATTCTGCGTTCCATCGCCTCACATATATGGAATGGGGCGGGAAGTTGTCGCCAAACTGCAACTCCATTTCGCCGTCTATACCATCTAAGTAGAACGTAATCCCGTCAGAGTCGTAAAAATCCAATACAAAAATGTCCAAAGGGTGGGGGGAGCTGGCAGAAAACGCACCTGTCCATGGACCATCCCCTATCCGTTGTCCGTCTGCACCAATAGTAGGATCCCAATCGGTGGATAATTGTGCCGCTCGAAACTGTTGTGCCGGCAAGCCTTCTGTGCGAAACCTCACATAAAGTTGCGGGGTGCGTGCGGGTATGTCCGCTGTCTCCGATACAATTGGACTCCCGCCGCAGGCGGTCAAACTGAATAAGCAGATAATTGCAATTGCTGTTATTAAGAAAATTTTTCTCATATAACGCACACCCCTACTCCGTTTCTACTCTGTCCTCATCTTGCATCCACGCAAAGAACCGGCATTTCAAGCCGTCTCCAACTCCCGCAAATGATCCCGGATCCAGCTTAGTACCTCCGGCTCGTTCAGGGGTACGTCTTCTAAAACCGCCCTGATCTCCTCTGTGTCAAACACAAAAGCTCGGTCATCCCCCGTATAGCGGTAGGAAAACTCCGTCTCCGGCGCACCTTGGACTAGGGTGACTATGGTCTCCGCCATATCCCCCAGGGGCGGGGTGTCTACATGGGATCGGACGAATGTCGCCTGCACACAAGTGCCCTGCCCCGGCGCACTTTCAATGGAGAGGGCGCCGCCAGTCTGTTCTGCCGCCATTTGAAAGAGAGGGATTCCCAGGCCCATCTCCCGGGTGGTGCGGGTTGTGGTAAAAGGTTCCCGCACCCGATCCAACAGGTCTTGATCCATCCCGTGACCGTTGTCTTCTATGGCAATCTCAACCCGATCTTGAGACGGGCTGTCTGTGACGGAAATCGCCACACGGGTCGCCATCGCCCGGATGGAATTCTGAACCAAATCCAAAATATGCAACGAGAGTTCTTTCATACGGCACTCCCCTCCTCTATTGCCTGAATCACTTCTCGGGCCGTAGGGCGGCCCAACCGGATTCTATGCTTCGGATCAGGGATCTGATCCAAGCTGTGGGCGTCGGAATTGACAAAATGGGGCAACAGAATATTGTGGGCCTCCCGAAAGGCGGTCTTGTCACAGTTTTCCCGCAGCTCTACGGCGGGAAATCCCATTGCCGGGTCGTAAAATCCCAAGTTGGAGATGAGGGAAAAGGATTCCCTGTCTACATGGGCGGGGATGGCTGTCCCGCCGTAGGATTTCACCAGATTGTACACCTCATAAATCCCGATATCCGTGGCGGAGATGAGAAGCTTCTCCACCTCTTGTATGACCCGATCTTGTCCGTCCATGTGAATCTGATTACCGAAAATATCTGGCCGATTTTTCATATCCAGCAGCGTTTCGTACACATACGCACCAAAGGCGAGGGCGGCGTCTAACTCCGGCAGAAGACAGAGCACATGAACCTCCTCCCGGGTGGTGAGTTCCATGGCGGGCACAGCGACAATCCCCGCCTCCTCTGCCGCCGCTATAACACCCGCACAATTCAAGGTGGTGTTGTGATCGGCCACGGCGATGATATCATATCCGGCCAAGGCCGCCATGTTGACAATATTTTGAGGCGTCATATCCTCGGCCCCGCAGGGCGAAAGGCAGGAGTGGATGTGAAAATCGTAATAAAAATCAGACCCCATGACTACAATTGATCCGCCAAAAGTCCGCCCAGACGGCAGGATAGCTCATAGGTGGAGAGGGGGCTGGACAAGAGGGGCATCCCTCTTGTTTCCGCCTGCGCCGCCAAAAGCTCGTCCGGCTCTACGCCTTCCGTCAGCACCACACAGGCCACGTCCGCCATGAGGGCCACCGCCGCCACGTTCTGGTTGGACATAATGGTCATCCAGACAGACCCGGCCTCCGCCCGCCCCATGACCCAGCTCAGCATATCCCCGGCGTATCCGCCGGTAATAGTCACGTCCAAATCCACGTCCGGCGTCCAGTTTTTCAGCGATAGGGTTTCGCAAAGTTTTCTCACTGTCATGTAAAGTATCCTCCATAAATAAGTAGCCGTAGTACAATTTCCTACAGATGCGGACATCGCCGTGCTCTTACATTTCGTTTAAAACAATTTCAATACCTAAATCCGGCTCTTTGAGAAGGTGTAAATTTTTGTAAAACTTCTCCAAAAGCCCTCGTTCCGTCTCTACATAAAAACAACAGCTATGCTCACTAAACTCTCCCCCATCGTCCAGTTCCATGTACACCTCGACACGAACATGCTCTAATTTGTTTTTGTGAAAAAATTTCAAAGACAAAAAAGTAGTTGTTTCATCACCTTTTTCACCATTTTCCCACAAAACCTCATCAACCTTGCCATTAATAAAGTCATTCAATTTACTTAATAGATCATCAATCGCTATATTTCCTGAATATGAACTGGTTTGAGCCCAAATAACATTTGAACATGCAACCATTTGAATTGAAAAAAGATCATCTACCTCGTCTTGCCATATTTTTCTAATCATTATATAGTCTTTCATTTGTCCTCCCTGCCCTTCCGGAATGGCGGGGGCAGGTATACGTCGGCGCCTGTTCCTGTCATGTCCTCCATGCGCTCCCGCACCCGGAAGATACAGTCCTCCTCGGAGGCGTAGCCCAGGGCCACATCTTCCGCCAGAGCCCTGCAACAGGGGGTACCGCAGGAGCCGCAATCCAATCCCGGCAGGAGTTCTGTCAGAGCGCTGATCTTCTGGTACAGCGCCATGGCCGTGGTGCGATCCACTGAAAGCTGCCACACGGGACGCTCTTGGAGCGGCTTGTGAAATAAGAATTTTTCATGTTGTACTCCATCGGCGTCTATCGAAGTATCCGAGGCGGGCATGTGCTTCGAGAGCTGCCGAATTCTCGCCTTTGCCACATAGGGATTTTCCACGGTGAGACATCCCCCCACACAGCCCTGATTGCAGGCATTTAGCTCCAAGAAATCCAACTGCCGGATCTTCCCGTCCTCCAGGTCTTCCAGCACACGGATCACGTTCTCAATGCCGTCCACCGCCAGATGATTCTCCACCCCCAGCGCAGAGGATTCCCCACCGCTTGTAGCCCAACCGATCCCCATCATGCCGCTCTGGGCCAATTGGGGCGGATTGTTTCGCTGCATATTGTCCAATAGCTTCCTGTAGACCTCCGCCATGGACAACGCCCCATCAATCACCGGCCTGTGCAGATGACCGGGGGCGTGAATGGCCGTTACTTTGGCGGGGCACGGCGTGATGAAAAATATCCCAATTTGATCGGAGTTGAGACCGCTCTGCGCCACCGCCTCTTCCCTGGCGTGGATAGCCGCAATCTCCATAGGCGCCATGTGTTTTGCGATATTCCCGATAAGTTTTGGAAAGCGGGTGCGAATGAGCTGCACCACGGCGGGGCAGGCCGATGAGATCAACGGCACATCGTCCCTTTCTTTCTCCATAGTAAGGCGGGTAATCACAGAGAGCATCTCCGCCCCTCTGGAGACCTCGTACACCTGGTCAAACCCCATGTGTAATAGTCCCGCCAAAACGATATTGACATCGTCCAGGTTCCGAAATTGCCCATAGAGGGCCGGAGCCGGGAGGGCCACGGTGTACCGGAAATCAGCCAAGCGCTCGATCGAGTCATGCACCGCCCTTTTGGCGTGGTGCGTACAGACCCGAATACACTGTCCGCAGTCGATACAGCGCTCGCCTATAATAATCGCCCTGCCCCGGCGCACCCGTATCGCCTCCGTAGGGCACTGCTTGATGCAGGTGGTGCAACCTTTACATTTCTCTTTGACAAGAGTAACTGCATGTTCCATGGTATTTCCCTCATAATAAATCCCAAGTACTACTCCTGTACGAATGTTTTCACGCCTCCCCTAAATTGACGGGGAAAATACAGTATTCTCTATCCGCCGATCTCAATTCGGATGGTCAGCGTCGTGCCGACATCCACTTCAGAGACCACATCCAACTGATCGGCGTATTGCTCTATGTTTGGAAGCCCCATACCGGCACCAAACCCCAGCTCCCGAATCTCTTGGGTGGCCGTAGAGTACCCTTTTTGCATAGCCTTCTCTATATCTGCGATGCCAGGCCCCGTATCCTGCAATACGATTTCAATATGGGTCTCCTCAATATAGACATCGGCCACGCCTCCATTTGCGTGGATCACCATGTTGATCTCGCCCTCATAGGTACATATGGCCGCACGCCGCACAGTGTCGCTGTCGAAGTTGAGCTGCTTTAGCACCCGCTTTACATTGCTGGAAGCCTCTCCCGCCGCTATGAAATCGTCCCCGTCTATGTCGTAATGGAGGTGAAGTCTGCTCATAGGCTATGCGTCCTCGCTTTGAAAAAGGCCGCTGCTGTAGAGTTTTCCGCAGGCGGCATACATATGATTTTTCGTCGTCATTAGGACGATATCCTTGTCCGCTGCCAGCTTTACAGTCTGCTCGTCCGGAATCTTGCCCCGGACAATGACCACACAACAGATATCCATCATCTCCGCCGTGCGCACCACCTGGGGATTTAACAGCCCCGTCAATAGGACGGATTGGTTCTTCACAAAGGCCAGCACATCGCTCATCAGATCAGCGCCGCACACCGCATAGACCTCCCGGTCTAAATATTCCCCCCCGGAGAGGATCTCGGCCTCTAAGATATCTTTTATCTCCCGTAATTTCATATCCCGTGCTCCTCTCAGGCGGAAATGGGTATGCGTGTATTATACTGTATCTGCCGTTTACTTCGCAATTGTTTCTCGATATTCCCGATTCACCCTGTTGATCTCCCAGAACCCTTTGATATTCTTATTGGGGTAGTCCAACAGACTGATTATTATCATTTCTTCCAGCGTTATCACAAATACGGCCACTAATAAAAATGCGATATAGCCGTTTACCGCTGTGTGTCCGCCGAAAATGAAATATAAAATGGCGCCGATAAACAACAGCATGGCCAATATTTTATTTGAGATGGTATGTAAGAAGAATACTTTGCGGTGCTTGAGAATGCCGGGTACTGCGGACATCAATTTGAATCCCAGGGCGACCATAATGCCATACCACAGCCACGGCCACAGATTCATGGCGGGCATGATGAAGAACACTGTGACGATCACCATGAGCATATCGGCAATGCTGTCCAGCTCTGCCCCCAGTTCGCTGTTTGCGTCTTTTATATTGCGTGCCAAGGCCCCGTCAATCATGTCCGTCCCTCCGGCGAGGAGGAATATAATAATGCTCGCCGGGGTGAGGGGCGGGATGAAGATCAAAGAGATGACCAGGACAACTCTCAATAAAGTAATGGCGTTTGGCAGATATTTCAGTTTCATCGTTTTCTCCCTTTTATCTCTATTTTTTACATCTACTGAACCGACTATGATTGTATCTCTTTTTTGCCGAAAAAGCAAGGATAACAACCCGCCCCTGTCCAAACGCCTGTATTTTTTGTCAGCCAACCTGCCTGAGCAGCCTAATATAGTGATTCGCCTCCCGCAGGACATGATCGGCCAAGAGCGGCAGAATCACACTGCGAATTTTGCAGGCGGCAATCCCTTTCGCGCCCGCCTCTTTAAACCCTTGATACTTTACTGTCTCCTGTAAGGTTTTACCCCGCACACTGTGAATCGTCGCCTCTGTCGCCGCTTTGGCCTCTTCCATCAACCCCGCATATTCATGCGCAAATGTATCGGCCCCATGGATCAGCTCATTCTCCGTCGGATCCAGCAGGCCCCGAATAAATAGGGCGTGTTCCATCATAATCTGATCCCAAAAAAGTTCCGTCTCTTGCAGCGTATCACTGGGTGTTTGGCCGCTTTCCAGCGCAGTCAGATGATCTCTGTACATGGTGGCCTCACGCCGTATGTGTTCAATCAGCAAGGGATAGTTGGCCGTGAACATGTCGCACGACAGCACGTGATCCAACACACTCGTTTTAAACGCAATCAATCCGTCCAGCAGCGGTTTCGTATGTATATTCAGATGTTTTACCTGCTGCGCCAATACCGGCGTGATCCAGGGCGTTTCACTCCCATAGAGGCGGGATTCCATCCTAGTAATCTCCCGATTAATCACGATGCCCGTTACATGCTGGGTTTTTTCCTCCGCTCCCGGCGTGTACTCTGTGATAATTTCACCGGAGGATACCACATGGGGCCGAATCATGCCGTTCCCCAGGTGCACGGCGTTGTATAAAACGGTCTCAAATTGCTTTTTATAGTGGTCTGCCGTCCGCCCAAACTCCCCGTTGGCGGGCGTAAACCCCGCCTCCAAAAAGATTGCGTGCTCCTTCATAATGCGTCCAAAAAACATGTGTAATTCCAGGGATAATACCACGTATTGCTGCTCTGTAATCATATTGATTCTCCTAACAAGTTTTTATTATGATATGCGCCCACCAGCTACTTGTTGTCAGGACCGGATCAGACATATGGTTTAATTTTCGACTATTTTCTCAAAATGGCTTGACACGAGAGTTAGCCTGTGCTAACATGTCAATAGTTAGCTTACGCTAACCAAAAGATAACAATCTGCTTTTAGATTCGAGGTGCGCTCTATGAATAACGTGTTGCTTGCATTTTCGCTCATCCTGATTGCAGGGCTGGCCACAGGGGTCGGCGGTCTGGCAGTCTTGTTCTCCAAAACGACAAACACAAAGTTTTTGTCTATCTGCCTCAGTTTTTCCGCCGGGGTAATGCTCTATGTCTCATTTGCAGAGATATTTTTAGAAGCGATGGAAGCTTTGGAATACGGATACGGTGAAAGGCTGGGGCTTCTGATTGCAACAGCAGCTTTTTTTGCAGGTATTCTCCTGATGATGGCCATTGACAAATTCATCCCCCACAACGATACAATTACAGAAATACTAGAACCGAACGCCCAAGGGGAGAAGCAGTTTTCCCCGGGGGAGAAAAAGGAGCTGAAGCGCACGGGACTCATGTCTGCCACGGCCCTGGCCATACACAACTTCCCCGAAGGGCTTATCACCTTTATCGCATTCATGCACGATCCGGTTATGGGTATCGCCATCGCTATCGCCATCATTATTCACAACATGCCGGAGGGCATTGCCACGGCGGCCCCCATCTATTATGCAACAGGCAGCAAGCTAAAAGCGTTTCTGATTTCCGCCGGCGCAGGGCTTGTGCAGGTCGTAGGCGCATTTGTGGCATGGCTGTTGTGGCAAAATATTTTTGAAGATATAGACGCTGTATTCGGAATCGCCTTCGCCGCTGTCGCCGGCATTATGGTGTTTGTGGCAATCCATCAACTATTGCCTGCGGCGCAAAAATACGGGAAGCACCACTTGGTAATGAAGTGGCTGTTTGCCGGAATGGCTGTGATGGCAGCCAGTTTGGTTGTCCTTGCATTTGTTTTTTAAATAAGAGCGGAGCGGATTCCTGCATGAAACAAAACCGGCGCTGTGGATTGTCTCCCACAGCGCCGATTTTTGATCTGTTTGATTATTCCAAGTTCAGCTTGTTTTTCAGAATTTGCCGGGTGATGACGTAGTGGATTGCACCTTGGAGCAGACTAAGCCCCATGGCTGTAACGATGAATACCGCTTCATCATTTGCTGTTGCCCCCAATATACCGAGCCCTATGAGCGCCGGGGCGCCTCCTCCAAAGCTTTCGAAATAGATAACCGAGAAGAAACTCGTCACGATTGAAAAGGCAAAGCTCATCCCAAAATAAGCGCCGATTGCCAGCAAAATCTTGCGCCGTTTTGCCAATTGTCCAATGGACAGGGCGCTGTAAAAGGCCAAAGTAGCCGCCAAAAGGCCGACGATGCCCGATAGCAACCACAGGGCGGCGAAGAGGGGTTCGATCTGTATTGTCGGTCGAATCACATCCTGCCAAAGTGTAAATTCCCTGAGAAGGCCACCCAACATAATCCAAAGACTTACAAAAATAACGAGGCCACTGGCAACACTCCAACAGGCGGCTGGAATCAGTTTGCCCCAGATGTGGGTGTCAACGGACACCGGCAGGGTGTTGGTGAGATACCCCTCGTCTTTGAACAGGTTGATATAAAACCGCCGGATAATTAAAACAAACGTCAGTATCCCAACGGTGCAAACACCCAGGGCGTAGAAGAATATCAACAGTCCGGAGGCAACCCCGGCCCAAGCTGCTCCGGCCCCGTCCCAAATCTGATCCGCACCGCCGCCGATCTCGATTAAAATCCGGTTGAGCACGGCAAAGAGCACGACACCCATATAGGCGGGTATGATCTGGCGGCCTGTGGCCAGAAATTCGTATTTCATCAATCTCCCTAACATTTGAACACCTCCCGAAACAGGGCGTCCACAGATGTGCCTTTTTCCGCCCGGATTTCATCCACCGTCATGTGGAGCGCAATTTTCCCCTGATTCAAAAACACCACCTCGTCCAATACCTGTTCGATATCCTGGATCAAATGAGTGGAGATGAGCACTGTAGACTCTTGCCTGTAGTTTGTAATGATCGTATTCAAGATGTAATCCCGGGCCGCCGGGTCTACGCCGCCGATGGGCTCGTCCAACAGATATAAATCCGCCTCCCGGCTCATAACCAGGATGAGTTGGAGCTTTTCCCGGGTGCCCTTACTCATAGTCTTAATCCGATCTTTCAATCCGAGACCTAAGCGAACTAACATATCCTCCGCTTTGGCCATGTTAAAATTTTCGTAAAAATCTTGAAAGTAGTGCAGAGTTTGCTCTACACTCATCCAGTCCGGCAGATAGGTGCGCTCCGGCAGGTAAGCCACGACTTTCTTTGTCTGGACACTGGGTTCCAGCCCGCCGATCAATACCTGGCCGGCAGTGGGCGTGAGCAGGCCGTTTGCCAGCTTAATCAGCGTGGTCTTGCCTGACCCGTTAGGCCCCAAAAGACCCACTATTTTCCCTCTGTTCAGCTCCAGGTTGATCTGGTTTAAGGCGAGACACCCGGCATAGCGCTTTGTCAGACTCTTACATTCCAACGCAAAACTCATTTATATTCCCCCTCCATAATCCCTATAAGCAACTCAATCACTTCTCCTGTAGCGTATCCCAAGGCCTGCATTTGATCCAAAAATTCATTCGCCGCGCTTTCTGCGTGCTGCCGCCGGAGCCCTGCAATCTTCTCCTCGTCTGCGCTGATAAACCGCCCTATGGTCCTCTGGGTATGAACCAGCTCTTTTTGCTCCAACTCCGATAGGGCCCGTTGCAGCGTGTTGGGATTGACGGCGGCCTGGGCGGCCATCTCCCGGATTGAGGGCAGCTTTTGCCCGGGTTCGTACTCTCCCGAAAGAATTTTACGCTGAATCTGCTCCACCAACTGAATGTAAATGGGCCGATCACCAGAAAACTGCCAAGACAAATTGATCACCTCCACGATGTATTATTGTGTCACTCGCATAACACAATAATACACACAGGCACGGCACATGTCAAGCATTTTTTACTTGTAAACTGAAGTACTTATGTTATAATAAAAAAAGAACCTTACAAAACAAACTATAGCACAGTATTTCCCTGCCTGCAGTGGAGGAATACAAAAAATGAGCCATAGGGGGCATGTAGGTGTCAAAGCAAATTACAATTGACCAGATCGGAGTTCCCTCCGACCTCAAGTTAGTCAACAGAATGAAAATCCTCGAATATCTCGTATCCAGAGAAAAGTGCACAGCTACGGATATCTATGCCGCCACAAAAATCAGCAAGCCCACGATTATGCGGGCGCTCCAATATTTTTGCGGCAAAGGTCTTGTAGAGTCCGTGGGCCTGGGCCAGTCTTCCAATCTGGGCGGAAAACGGCCGGAAAATTTTGCGTTTTCCGATAAGCGCAAAATTCTGTGCATTGCCCTTTGGCCTACCTCCATCACCTTTACCCTCTCCAATCTGATCGGAGACGTATACGCTTTAGAGACACACCCGCATATCGCCGAGGAGCGCTTGGATAATGTATTTCAAAGCCTGGAGGCATTTGTCATGCCCTACCTGAAACGGCAGGGCGTTGCCCTGTCTGACCTCTACGGCGTGGGGCTCTCTATGTCGGGTACGGTGAACTATAGAACCAACCTCTTGCACTACAATTCAAAAGCGCCCAGTTGGGGCCGGGATATCCACATTGAGAACTATCTGCGGCCCATCTTCGGCGAGACACCCCAATACATCCTGGACAATGCGGGCAGGGCTTGCGGCCGTGCCATTTTGTTGGATCACCCGGAGCTGGCCAAGAAACGGATTTTGAGCCTGTTCTGTACCTGGGGCCTGTCGGCCTGTCTCATCGAGCACGGTCATGTATTGAGCGGAAAAGACGCCCTCATCGGCGAGATCGGCCATATGATCGTAGACCGCAACGCACCTGTCCCGTGTACCTGCGGAAAAACCGGCTGTTTGGAGCGCAGTGTCAGCCTGGAGCGCATTTGTGAGCTATTGGAACCTGACAGCGACTTATGTAAACAGGATGAACCTCTCACTTTCCAGAAATTATTTGCGGCCAGTGCCGAAGGGTGTCCAGCGGCCCAGCGGGTCGTGGCCTATTTGGCCCACTGTTTTTCCGTCGGCCTGCACAACTTGGCCCTGGTCTACAACCCCGACCTAGTCATTTTCCAAGGGGATTTCGCCCTGGCCGACCGGCACTTTGACGACTGTCTCAAACGGGAACTGGCCGAGTTCCGCTATTTCCCCGAGGCGGGCATCTTCGAGGTGCAGTACGACAAGCGGGACCTGTCCTGGCTCGCCGCCAGAGGCAGCGCCGCCATGCTCCGTCGGCACTATTTTGCGTCTTTGCAATTTGATTAGAGATATAGGGGCGGCAACCTGCCGCCCGGAATAGATATACACCGCAACCCGCATACGGGCGGCAAGTTGCCGCCCCTACTGCATGATCCCGCCAATCGCATCAGCGGCCAACTGCATCTCCGCCTCCGTAGTGTGGCGGCCCGGGCTGATCCGGATGATCTCATTGGCCTGTTTCTCCGATATCCCCATGGCCGACAGCACATGGCTGGGGCCGGATTCCGCCGATCCGCAGGCGGCGCCGCCGGAAATGCGAATCCCCCGCTGGTCTAGCTGGGCAATGGCTTTCTCACTAGAAATCCCCGGCAGATGCAGGGCGCAGATACCGGGCAGACGATGAACACCTCCGGCAATCACCGTGATTGCCGGATTTTTTTCTTTGAGCCGTAAAAGAAACCCGTTAAGAATCCCACCCAGTCTCTCCCCACGGGAGATCATATCCACATCTGCCAGTTCGGCGGCGATGCGAAATCCGGCGATGGCGGGGACGTTTTCCGTACCTGCCCGCAGGCCCCCCTCCTGTCCCCCGCCGGCCATGAGGGGCCGGGCCAAAATCCCCTGGCGGACATATAAAAATCCCACCCCACGGGGGCCGTAGAGTTTATGGGCCGATGCGCTCAAGAGATCAATATTTGTCGCCGCCACATCAATGGGGATGTGGCCAAATGCCTGTACGGCGTCACAGTGATATAAAATCCGATGCCGCCGGGCCATGGCGCCGATCTCGGCCGCAGGCTGGAGAACGCCGGTCTCATTATTCGCAAACTGCACGGAGATCAACGCCGTATCCGGCCGGATGGCCGCCTGGATCTGCGCCGGGTCGATTCTGCCACCGGAATCCGGGGCCACCAGCGTCACCTGACACCCCTGTAAGTTCGCCGCCTCCAGCACAGATTTATGTTCGATTGCGGAGAGTATCACATGCCGCCCCGCCCCCTGCCGGATGGCCAGATTATTGGCCTCCGTACCGCCGGAAGTGAATACGATCTCCGTCCGGTCACAACCGAGCATCCGGGAGAGCGTTTCTTTCGCCAAACGTATCTCCCGCCTGGCCATCCCGGCGGCGGCGTATGGGGCGGATGGGTTTGCGTCACACCCCTCCATGCAAGCCAAAACCGCCCGGATCACAGCGGGATCCGGGCGTGTGGTGGCGGCGTGATCTAAGTTAATCTCCGGCCGCATGATCGTATTATGCGTTGAAATCCAGTTGGATTTCAATGGATTGATGGCCTGTCAGCTCGGCGGTGCGGGCATCCGGCTGGCCGGTTCCCACGTACAATACGGGGTTGCCCTCCAGATTGCGGTCACCATTTTCGTCGGCTACGGCAAAGCGGGTCTCGGGGATTATAATCTCCGCTTTTACCCGGCCCCCGGCGGGGCAGAATATGCGCTGGAACCCCACCAACCGGGGATTTCTCGGCCCGTTGACGGCCCCCAGGTTTTTGCAGTAAATCTGCACCACGTCTTCCGTGTCCAGAGCACCCGTGTTCTCCACCTCGGCGGTTACGGCCACATGATCTATGCCGAACTGTGCGCCGGCGGCGGTGACACAGACATCACCGTAGGTAAGGCCGAAGCCGAAGGGATACTGGGCCGGACGCTCCATAAAGCGATAGGTGCGGCCCTTTGTGGCGTAATCCGTAAACTCCGGCATAACTGCCAGATCGTCGTTGTGATAAAAGGTCACCGGGAGTTTCCCGGAGGGGGAAACTTTCCCAAAGAGGATATCGGCGGCGGTCTTGCCGCCACGGGCGCCGGGATACCAGAGATTCAACACGGCCCCGGATTTCTCACCGGCGGCCCCCAGATCAATGGCGCTCCCCGCCATGAGGCAGATAATTGTAGGTTTTCCTACGGCGACCACGGCGTCTAACAGTTCCCGCTGACATTCCGGCAAGAGGAGGTCGATCTTATCCCCTGCGGCGGCGGCGTTGCCCGTATCCCCCTCTTCTCCCTCGATAGTGGCGTCGAGACCCACCACGACTACGACCACGTCGGCGTGCTCCGCCACGATCTTGGCCTCGGAGATCCGATCCCCCGGCTGGGCCAGGTGTTCCACCCGGTCACGGAAGAGGTGGGAGCCCTCGGAATAGAGCACCCGTGCCTGATCTCTCACGGCGTCTTGAATCCCCTCCAATACGGTAATATACCGGGAGGCGGTGCCGTGATAATTACCGATGAGCGCTAAGCGGCTGTTGGCATTTGGCCCCACCACACCGATTGTGGAAAGCTTCGATGCATCCAGGGGCAATAGTCCGTCATTTTTCAGTAGGACACAGGCTTTCTCCGTGGCCTCCCGTGCGGTGTCCAGGTGTTCTTGGCACTCCACCACGGTATAGGGGATCTGGTCAAACTCGCTGCCCTCCATAATCCCCAGGAGATAGCGGCTCGTAAAGAGCCGGACGGCGCAGGTGCGGATATCTTCCTCTGTAATCAACCCCTGCTCGTAAGATTTCATCAGATACAGATACGTGTTGCCGCAGTTGAGGTCACAGCCCATTTTTAAGGCCAGAGCGGCGGACTCCTCCGGCGTGTCGGTGATTTTGTGGTGTTCGTGGAAATCCCGGATGGCCCAGCAGTCGGAGACATAGTGGCCCTTGAATCCCCACTTGTCCCGGAGGGTATCCACCATGAGCATTTTGCTGGCACAGCAGGGTTCGTCATTGGTACGGTTATAGGCCCCCATGACGGATTCCACCTTGGCCTCTTTTACCAGTGCCTCAAAGGCGGGGAGATAGGTCTCGGCCAGGTCTCTCTTTGTGGCCTTCGCATTAAACGAGTGGCGCAACGCCTCCGGGCCGGAGTGGACGGCAAAATGCTTGGCACAAGCCGCCGATTTTAAGACCGGGCCATCCCCCTGGAGGCCTTTCACATAGGCGCACCCCATAGTAGCGGTCAAGACCGGGTCTTCCCCGTAGGTCTCCTGTCCGCGGCCCCACCGGGGATCCCGGAAAATGTTGATACTGGGGGACCAAAAGGTCAGTCCCTTGTAAATATCCCGGTCTCCCTGGCCGCTGTAGGCGTTGTATTTGGCCCTGCCCTCTGTGGCGGAGATATCCCCCAGCCGCTTGATTAAATCCGGGTCAAAGCTGGACGCCATCCCGATGCCCTGGGGGAAACTGGTAGCGGTTCCCGCACGGGCCACGCCGTGGAGGGCCTCATTCCACCAGTTGTAGGCGGGGATATCCAGCCGATCTATGGCCGGCGCATCATAGCGCAGTTGGCTGGCGGCCTCTTCTACGGTCATCTGTGCTACCAGGGCTTCCGCTTTCTTGACAGCCTGTGTACGATCCATACAATATTCCTCCTATGGGAAATAAAAATCCGGTTGCTACCCTTTCACCGCACCCAGTTGTATACCGGCGATGATATATCTTGCCAAGAAGAAATACACAAGAAATATGGGGAGAATTGATAGAGCCAAGCCCAAATACACCACGCCGAACTCCGTATCATAAATATTACCTTGCAGGAGCGAAACCATGAGCGGCATGGTGAACATATCCCGGTCTGTGAGTAGAACTCTGGGTAAAAACAGCGCATTCCAACTGCCGACGAATACAAAAATTGCCTGTGTCGCAATGGCCGGCTTCATCATTGGCAGAACGATCTGATTGAAAATTCTAAACTCTTTCGCCCCATCAATCCTTGCGGAGTTGACAATATCTATCTGAAATGTCGCAAGCAGATACTGCCGCATGAAAAAGACGATGGTCGGCGCCGCCATGGCGGGCATGATAAGCGGCAGGAAGTTGTTCACGAGATCGAGTCTCCACACCATTGTAAAATAGCCGATGGTGAGAATTTGCGCCGGCACCATCATCACCGCCATGATAAATGTAAAGAACGGCTGGCGCATCTTCCAGTTGTATGCGGTAAGCGCAAACGCAGTCAGCGATGAGATATAGGTCGCCAGTATGGTCGTTCCGCCTGCCACAATGAATGAGTTCCGAAAGCCGAGGAGCGCATCAAATGTCCCGATGTCCCGTATGATGCGGAAATTGTCAAAAATATGTGTTGAGGGGAGCAACGGGAGGGGATTTTGCCAAATCTCCGACGTACTGCGCGTTGCGTTAAGGAACATAACAAAGAAGGGATAGAGGCTTATTATCGCCAGAACGATGCAAATCGTGTATACGAAGCATCTGAATATCCGTGACCTGACTGTTCTTTCACCCATTGCCCTGCACCCCTTTCATTTCTGCCTTGAGCGAGCGTCTCAGGGCTCGTTCCTCTTTTTTAAGCTGTGCCGCATCTTTGTCACGGAGCAGATAAAACACGGCAACGGACAGCGCAGCTATCATTAGAAATACAAGTATACTCGCCGCCGCCGCAACGTTATATCGCAGTCTGCCGGTAAATGCCAGATTATAAATAAACAATGAAACCGTTGTTGTCGAGTTGACGGGGCCGCCTTGATTGAACAGCCAGGGTATATCAAACATGGTAATACCCCCGACAATACTGGTGACGACCGTAAACAAGAGAACCGTCTTCAGATTCGGGAGCGTTACGAAGAAGAACTTCTGAATGCCGTTTGCGCCGTCAATTTCCGCAACTTCGTATAATTCTGGGTTAATCCCCAAGACACCTGCGATGAGAATGAGCATCGTGTATCCGTACCACATCCAAAATTGTATAAATGCGATAATGTTCCGGGAGGCCGCCGGAGACGCAGTAAAGTTAAACGGCTGATTTTCTATACCGAGCAGTGATATAATATGGTTTGCAGGGCCTAATGGGAAGGCAAAAAAAGCGCCAAACAACACGGCAATAGACCCGGCCGTGATGATATTCGGCATATAAAACAAAACCTTAAACAGGCCTTGACCTTTTATCTTGTTTCTGTTATTTGTAAACCATGCGGTCAGAAGAAGCGCCAAGACAATCTGCGGAATGAAGTTCGTAATCCAAATCCTGAATGTATTGGTGATGGATGTCCAAAACAGTTGATTATCAAAGAGCAGCATACTGAAGTTCTCAAACGGGTCGTCCAGAATATTCATCTCACCCGAAATTAGTGAGGCGGCGCCGGAAAAATCCGTAAATGCCAGCACTGCCGTATATCCCAGCGGATAGAGCGTAAAAACTAAAAAGCCCAAGACAAATGGGATAGAGAATATATATCCGTATTTGGCGTAATTCACACCCTTATGGCGTTTTCTCATTTATATCCCCCCTAATATGGATGATGTATAGTCGAACAACTTGAAAACCGAGTTGCTTTAACTATACAATCAGGGCGACGGATATCCGCCGCCCTGATTGTACGTTAATAGATTAAACCTAGGAGCCAATGCCCAGGGTGTCTTGAATGGCTTGTCTGAAGCCGTCAAGCGCTTCCTCACGGGTCATCTCGCCCATGAAGTATTGTTCTGCAAAGTTGTTAAACTGGTCATCAATGAATCTGTCGTACGGGCCCCAACCGGAAGCTCTTCCATGAACGCCTGCCGGAATGAATATGTCAAACATATCCTGCCCTGCGAGGAAGTCAAGGGTTCCGTCGGACCGTTCCATAACCACGCTTGACGCAACGGCATCTTTCGCAGAAGCGCCCGGCAAGAGCTGGTTTGCAAAGAGGAACTGGAATCCGGTATCTGAGGTGTCAAGGGTGAGCCATTGAATGAGCGTTGCAACACCGTCACGGACATCTGGGTTGCCGTTGGCGTTGGCCATTGTCCATGTGCCGCCCCATGCAAACGGTGTGGGCGGGGTGGTGATTGCCCAGTTGCCGAATGTGTCGCCGGAGTTGCCGGCTATGACGTAGTTAATGAGCCAAGCGGGGCCGAGGTAACCCAGAACGGGACGCACCGGACCTTCTGTATCCTCATCCGCTTCGCCTCTCATATCGGCAAACCATTGGCTACCCCACGCATCGGTCTTGTTCGTGAAGTTGTTATTAAAGAGTTGATAGCCGATATCGAGATATGACATGCGCTGGTCATCAATGACCAGGGTGTCATTTACAACCCAGGGATTCGGGGACTGGCGGATCGCCTGCCATGCATCGCCCTCACCGGAGAGGATCGCTATGCCCTCGGCCTCAGCCTGGGCAGCAGCTGCGAGGAACCGATCCCAACCCGGACCGATATGGCCGCCAACGGCATCCGGATCGTCTGTGCCCCAGATTTGCTCTGCCAGATCCCGCCGATAGATAAAGGCGCTGCCGGTAGATTGGAACCCGAGACCCACAAGCTCCCCTGCCGGGTTTGTGCCTGCCTCTTGGATAAAGGCCGCAACGCCCGCAGCATCGACGAGAGGCTGTACAGGCTCACCAAACAGCTCTTCATAGGGAAGTGCAAAGCTGGAGAACTCGTGTTGTGTGTAGTTGACGACAAATGCCTGCTCTGCCGTAAAGATGTCCGGGGCGGCGCTGCCGCCTGCGAGGAGGGCTGTGTTGAGAGCCGCTTCATACTCACCGTCTTGGTCGCTGATCACTGTTACATTGATGGTGTAGGGGAAATCCGGGTTTGAGTCGATGAAGTGCTGGAGGGCTTCGGGAATCTCCGTCGTGAACGCCCAAACGTTGATGACGCCGCCTTCGCCTGCCGGATCTGGATCCGGATCGGGGTCGGGATCGGGCGCAGGCGGGGGTGTGGCGGCACCGGGATCTGCCGTGGCCGCAGGTTGCTCGTTGTTGTTGTTGCAAGCCGCAAGGGGTGCGACCAACAGAACAACAACTAGGAGTAGGCAAAGAATCTTTTTCATGTTTTTCCTCCATTATTATGTATTTGTCGGTTTTCGCTACCATAGGTTTGACTGAAATGCAGTTTGTCAATCTTGTTTACTAACCTACTTATGAATAAGAATACACGCTTTTTCCCCTCCGGTCAATTGTTGAAATCGCCAATGCTGATTCATATTTTTTAGTAAAATAGTAAAAAAATGTCCTATACCATTTCAAAATCATCTCTCCATTGACATATGGCCCATAATCTGTTATTTTACAAGGTAGAGAATAAAGAGGGGGCATAACTAACTATGGCAGGGATTACATTAAAGAACATTTATAAGGTATACCCCGGGGACGTGACGGCGGTTCACGATTTCAATCTGGAGATCGAGGACAAGGAGTTTATCATCCTGGTTGGCCCGTCCGGCTGCGGAAAGTCCACAACCTTGCGTATGATCGCCGGGCTGGAAGAGATCACCACGGGTGAGCTCTACATCGGTGACCGGCTGGTGAACGACGTGGCACCGAAAGACCGGGATATCGCCATGGTGTTCCAAAACTATGCGCTCTACCCGCACATGTCGGTGTATAAGAACATGGCCTTTGCGCTGAAACTCCGCCGGGAGCCGAAAGACGTCATCGACCGCAAAGTCAAAGAGGCGGCGAAGATTTTGGACATTGAGCATCTGCTCCAACGCAAGCCGAAGGCCCTGTCCGGCGGCCAGCGTCAGCGTGTGGCCCTGGGCCGTGCCATGGTGCGCAACCCTGCGGTATTCCTCTTGGACGAGCCGCTGTCAAATCTGGACGCCAAACTGCGAACCTCTATGAGAATGGAGATCTCCAAGCTCCACAAGCGGCTGGGGACAACGTTTGTCTACGTCACCCACGATCAGGTGGAAGCCATGACCATGGGAGATCGGATTGTAGTAATGAAAGACGGGTTCATCCAGCAGGTGGACACGCCGCAGAACCTGTATGACAACCCCTCCAATCTGTTCGTGGCCGGGTTTATCGGCACACCCCAGATGAACTTCATTGATGCAAAGATCGAAAAGACAGCTAACGGCTACGCCGCCCGGTGCGGCGAGACCCTGCTCCCCCTCCTGCCCGGCAAAGTGGCGGATGATGTGATCTCCAAATACGAGGGCAAAGAGATCACCGTAGGCATCCGTCCGGAGCACCTCCACGCAGAGGAGATCTACATGGATCAGGCCACCACAACGGCTATTGACGTGGATGTAGACCTGGCGGAACTCATGGGTGCAGAGATCTATCTCTACGCCGTATGGCAGGGCGTGAACATCATCGCCACCATCCCCCCCCGGACGAATCCCAGATCGGGCGAGACGTTCAAACTGGCCATCGACTGCGCCAAGCTGCATTTGTTCGATAAAGAGACTCAGCGGGTCATTGGGTAGGATAATCTGAATAAGCAACCGGGCTGTGGAATGGCAACGTTTCACAGCTCGGTTTTCTTTTTTGTTTATTTTCTTGTCGGATTGCATAATGATGAATAAAAATTCAAAAACACCTTGCTTTTTCATGGTTTTTTGGTATAATACTCAAAGTGTACCTGTTATTATAAGAAGGAGGATGTTTTTATGAACAACGATTCAGGCAATTTTAAGCCACAGGGGAAGGATATTGCGAAGTTTATCTTCTGGTCCCTGATCGGCGCATTTTTGTTCCTTGCACTTATTCCTAGCCAAGACGGCCCCCCCAATATTCCCTTGGGCTATGCCATCGACTGGCTGACGGATTTCTTGGGCGGGATCAGCGTAAACGGATTTGGCTTACACTATCTTCTGGCACTCATTGTCATCACGCTCTCCTTTTTAGGCACCCTAGTGGCATATATTTTCAAGCCCGACTTCATTATGAACAACCCCAAAGTCAAGGGCGTTTTCTACAGCTCTCCCGTTTACTTCATTAGCAAGCTCGTCGGCGGCGTCGTGGTGTGGATGCTTTTCCTCGGACAGGGGCCGGAATTTGTCCTGCACGGAGATACTGGTGGCACTATGTATTTCCTTACCGCCAGCTTGATGGTTATCTTTATCATCTTAATTCCTGCCATCCCGATTTTGACCGCATTTGGCCTTATGGAGTTTCTCGGCGTTCTGATCCGGAGAGTTGTTCGCTTTTTGTTCACCCTCCCTGGCCGTGCCTCCGTTGACTTGATGGCATCTTGGTTTGGTTCCTCCGCCGCCGCTGTTCTTATCACCAGAGACCAGCACGAAAAGGGGTTTTATACCAACCGAGAAGCCTCTATCGTTGCCACCAACTTCTGCTTTGTCTCTCTGCCATTTACTTTTGTCATCGCTTCTGTGCTTGATCTGACCCCCTACTTCTGGCGTTTTTACCTCGTCATGTGTATCACTTGCGTTCTCCTCGCCATTCTTCTGCCCCGCATTTGGCCGCTTCGCAAGATATCTGACACATATTTGACTGAAGTGGGCAAGCAGATTGACGAAGATGTCCCTCCAAACACCTCCCGCTTCAAATGGGCCATGCAACTTGCCGGTCAAAGAGCGCACCAGACCACCGCAAAAGATGTAGCGCGCTCCGCCGGATACAATTATCTCAACATTTTCATGGATTTAATCCCCATCATCCTCGCCTGGGGTACCGTGGCGATGATTGTCTCTACATTTACGCCTATCTTTGAATGGATCTCCTGGCCTATGGGCTGGCTCTTGCAACTCCTCGGCGTGGAAAGTGCCTTTGAGTACGCACCTGCGACCATCGTCGGCTTTGTAGATATGTTCATCCCCGCCCTGCTCCTTGAGAGCGCACCTGCTGCAACTCGGTTCATCATCGGCGTCCTCTCCATCGTACAGATCATCTACTTAGCCGAGACCGGCGTGTTGATCCTCAAATCCAAAATGCCTTTGAATATCGGCAAACTGTTCATCATCTTTATGATGAGAACCCTTATCGCCCTGCCGATTATCGTGTTGCTGTCCTGGTTGCTGTTCCCCCACTAGAACCTGTTCACCGCATAATCACACCCCGCACCGGAACGCTACCGGTGCGGGGTTTCTCTTGTAAACAGGCCCATCCAGTGGTATGATGATAGCTGAAAAATATACTACCCATTGGAGCTGATCCCATTGCAAGCAAACGAACTCACCCTCGCTGAGCTGCAAGCCCTCTCCCCTGGCAGCTATACCCTCATGGACATCCGCAGTGAGCACGCCTATCAAAACGGCTTTATCCCCGGTGCAATCCATATGCCCGTTGAAGCATTGGAGCAGGATACGGACACCCTCCCCCGGGAGAAGCAAATCCTCCTCTACTGCACAAAGGGCCTGGTCAGCGCAGACGTGGCGGCACGGCTGGCGGATCGGGGTCTCCCCGCCGGTCATCTGGCCGGGGGGTATGTGGCGTGGCTGTTGGAGCACCTCTCCCATCAGGACAAGTGGGAAGCCGTCGAGACGAGTATCCGGAAGAAATTCCACAAGACCCTGTTCAGCCAATTCACCAAGGGAATCCGCACCTATGACCTGATCCAGGCGGGGGATCGGATTGCAGTCTGTATCTCCGGCGGGAAAGACTCCATGCTCATGGCAAAGCTGTTCCAAGAGCTCACCCGCCACCGAAAGGTCCCCTTTGAGTTGATCTTCCTAGTCATGGATCCCGGCTACGCCCCGGAGAACCGGGCCTTAATCGAGCACAACGCCAAGATTTTAAACATCCCTCTGACCATATTCGAGACGGATATCTTCGACAGCGTGTTTACCGCCCCCAAATCCGCCTGCTATCTCTGCGCCAGGATGCGGCGGGGCCACCTATACAGCAAGGCAAAAGAACTGGGGTGTAATAAAATCGCCCTGGGCCACCACTATGATGATGTGATTGAGACTATCTTGATGAGCGTCCTCCACGGCGCACAATTCCAGACCATGATGCCCAAACTCCACAGCCAGAACTTCCCCGGCATGGAACTGATCCGCCCCATGTATTTCATCCGGGAGAAAGATGTCAAACACTTCCAGACCTATCACGACCTCCGTTTCCTCCTGTGCGCCTGCCGGTTCACGGATACGTGCAGTTCCGACGGGGGCATGGTCTCCAAGCGCACAGAGATCAAACAGTTGATCCGGACGCTGAAAGAGACCAATCCCTACGTGGAGAGCAATATTTTCAACAGCGTGGAGAATGTACATATTGAGGCCATTGTCTCCTATAAGAAGGCCGGGGAGAAGCATCATTTTTTGGATACGTATGATGAGGTGTAGGGTAGACGAAAATCAGGCAATAGACTGCGAGACAGTGTCCTGACAACCTCATGGGGGCAGACACCAACTGTAACACAAAACCAGCCGGCAGGATCAAGTCCTGTCGGCTGGTTTTTGCTCTTCCGAGTGACGTATCTGCAGGGGATTGCATATAGTCGTAGTATGAGAGAGGAGCGAAATCACTATGTTTATGCCGATTTTGTCCGGTTTGATCGTATCTGTGGACGCATTTTTCATCGGACTATCCCTGGGCCTGCAGAAGAGGTGCAAATTTTTATATCTCGTCATCATCAACGCATTTTTGTTGGGCCTCTGCGTCCTCGGATTTTTCATCGCCGAGGGGATTTATGAATCCATCGCCTTTGACACCGATCTGATTGTAGGGTTCTCGTTTATCGCCCTGGGCCTCTGGTATATGTTGCACTATTTTATCTCCGCATATATGAGACGCCGCCGAGGAGATGCGGGGGCGGAGAACACATCCCTGAAAACAATCGTTCTTGTTGGCCTGGTGATGAGCGCCGAAGCCATGCTCATTACCATAGGAATCACATTTATCTTCCTGCCAAATTCAACGTTTGCGATCCCCCTCACGGTGGCTCTGGCCCATTTCGGATACTCGGCTCTGTCGTTCCATTTGGCCAGAACCAAGCACGTGAAGCGCATCGCCCCTGTGTTCAGCCATGTCATCTCCGGGCTGGCGCTGATACTCTACGGGCTGATGGCGCTCTTTGTGGAGCTTGGGATATAGGCTATTTTGCGTCTTCCAACTTACGAATCTCTGCGTCTGAGATCAAATACACGTCACCAAAAGCTGTAACTTTATCGTTTTCTACACGGATAAAACTTTCAGGGCTTGTGGCGTATATATCAATCTCTTGTGACAGGGGCAACAGGTCGTTTTTCGCCAGCTCGTACTTGTCTAGCGAAAAGTAGGGAACGTAACAAAACTTGTCTAGACCAAGGCCGTCGTAAATTTCAGTTTTTTCCACTTTATAGCCAAGGCTTTTCGCATTCACGCATTTAGAAGCCATGTTAATCGCCCCTGCACTAAATCCCATCGTGACAGTTGCCTTGCTTTCTTTGATGGGTACAGCCAATTCATATTCCGCAAAAAATTCGGCTTGCGCCACATCGTCACCGCCAAGAATCAATAGTGCCGAGGCATCTCTAATCAGCCTGTGTCCCTCTTCTTTTGTTTTGCGGTTGTCTACTAAGTGATACTCGTCAAACACAATCCCGCCGGGCTTGAGCCAGCTATCTTTGACAAACGCAATGAGTTCATCGCCGCTCCAGCAACCCCAAACCAAAACAAGGGATTTTTTATCTGTCATATCGTTGCGTAATGCCTCTAAGAACTGTTCCGGCAAGGCCGCATCAAACCAGCCGGAGTAGTAGTGGATTTTCATGGATTTTCCTCCTGATTGTAAGTGTGTATAAGCTCCTTTTCCAAAGGAGGCAACGCTGTACAATGTACAACATCGGTAGTGCTAGAATTTCCACTCAATCTGCATACGCTCACTTGTGGCCTTGACCCTCGTAAGCAGCCCATCGGCCACG
>Ga0123355_10000838_pt1 | contig 42282 bp, 36 predicted proteins | sample TergutEmb28metaG_3_FD_89872 | JGI IMG/M metagenome (GOLD analysis project Ga0123355, IMG submission 89872) | Embiratermes neotenicus P1 segment gut microbial communities from Petit-Saut dam, French Guiana - Emb289 P1 | ecosystem: Host-associated > Arthropoda: Insects > Digestive system > Gut ...
CACGGGCTTTGGATGAACTGTTTTTTGCTATTGGATTAGCTTTGGATGCTATTTCTCTCAGCGATATTTCAGCTTGGGTTACGTACTGCGGGTACAGACCAGCATAAGTCAAATTGCTATATACTGTTGTTCATGTGCATGTTGGTGTCCACATCTGCATAGCGTACGGTATGAATATGCTCGGATAATACTATCATGTTTTCATGGAACAGATTTATTTTTTCGGGAGAAATATCCACACCTATATCCGTAAGCGTAGGGATTTCTATCGGCAAGGCAGACGGCTTTAGTATCTTGCGCGTGGCAATATCAAACAAAATCCACATGCTAGCCCACTCCATAAGTTTGTTGCCATCCGCGTCGTACATATCCCCCTTGCGTATAAATGTACCACGCGCCATTTCTGCAGGCCAAGTACGTACTACTAAGGCTTCGTCATACCTGGGCATTCTGGTAATTTTTAGCCCGTAGCGTTGCAGCACAAAGCTTATGTTTAGGGGAAACAGAGTGGCAAAGCCTATGCCAAGCTGGTTTGCGTCCATGTCGGCCGCAATGTGTACCATGCGCAGCAACGCAGAGAGCTTTACATTGCCGCAAAAGTCTAAGTCGTAGTACGTGATGCGGGTTTTGGTTTCGTACATGATATGACCCCTTCCTGTCATTTGTTATAATTATAGCACATTTTGTTCCCTAAAAATCACCCTTGCGTGGCAGGTAATTAGCCTATATACTATATCTATAGACTTTTACGAAATACTGCGTGTACACGATTCATATTTCGCAAAAGCCTAATGGCGAGAAGTCGCCAAAGCATATTAACTCGAGAGGACAATAGAAATGATTAACACACTAACGAACGGAATGCTACGCCTGTACTACAACTTGCTACTTGTTGTGCCCGGCGGCGGCACGGGCGGCACCTCACCGGCAACCGGCTACTCTGGCACACCACAGCAAGCGGCAGAAAGCGCGGGAACAGCCGCAGGGGGTGGTGGTCTGGGTTGGTCTATGATTTTGATATACGTTGTAATATTTGGCGGCATATGGTTTTTGATGATGCGCCCACATAAAAAACGCGAAAAGAAACTAAAGGAACTGCAAGCCACTATCAGGACAGGCGACAATGTTGTTACCAACGGAGGTATGTTTGGCCGCGTTGCAGATGTTGGTACAGACTGCTTTGTTGTAGAAATGGGCATCAGCGGCCGTACAGTAAAAGTGCCAATACTCAAAACAGATGTGCTTGGCGTACGCGAGCCGGTACTCACCCCTCCGCCAAGGGAAGTGGAGTAAACTTTTTCAATTGTTTTACGTAGGTATCGTTGTAGGAAACTGACCATACTATGAGGCTAGTCGTTCGCCTGACGGTGGACTGCCAGCCCAAGCAGCCAGGGAGGTAATATTATGTTACAACTGTGCATCATCTTACTTGTAGTAGGCATTTTAGCTCTTGCTTTGGAGCTAATCATGCCCGGGTATGACGGCTTTATTGGTGCAGTTGTGGGCGTTGCCGCCCTCATTGCATCTGCTGTTTTGGCCGTTTTATTTGTAAACGGCGGCTGGTGGTTTGTGGGGATTAATATTTCCGTGCTGCTGCTATGCGGCGCAATCCTCTTTTCATACATCCGGCGGGGACAACTGCACGGCAAGGTCGTGCTTTCGGACGCACTTGCAGAGGACTTGCCACGTATAGACTATGCAAGCCTACTTGGCAAAGAAGGCAAAACCATAACTCTGCTGCGTCCATCTGGCGAGGTGGATTTTAACGGCACAAGGGTAGAGGTTACGACCGGCGGCGGCATGGTAGAGCGTGGTGCGTTGGTGAAAGTTGTAGACGTACAGGCTAACAAGGTGTTAGTCAGCGCGGTCAACAGCAACTGATTTTATGCAATTTTGCTACGCAAGTCCGGCTTGTGCCAACACCTAACCATCCGCAAAAGTCGGGCTTAGACTTAATAAAATTACATTTAGGAGGATACCACATGACATTTCTTTCAACCGTAACAACAGCGGATTTTGAGATTCCGTTCAGCTTGACCCCGGTAGCAATTGGTATTGCAATACTCATTTTTATTATCATCTTCCTGCGCTTTGTGCCTGTTGGGCTATGGATTTCTGCCCTGTCCAGCGGGGCGCGGGTAGGCATTTTTTCACTAATTGGTATGCGCCTTAGACGTGTCGCACCACACAAAATTGTGTTACCGCTTATCAAGCTCACAAAGGCGGGCATCCCAATTCCTGTTTCACAGCTAGAGGCTCATTTCCTTGCAGGTGGCCGTGTGGACGCTGTGGTAAATGCTCTAATTGCCGCACACCGCGCCAAGCTAGAGCTGCCATTCGAGCGCGCGGCAGCAATTGACCTTGCTGGGCGCGACGTTTTCGAGGCCGTACGCATGAGCGTAAACCCAAAAGTTATCGAAACGCCAATAGTATCCGGCGTTGCAATGAACGGTGTAGAGGTTAAAGTTGTAGCACGTGTTACCGTGCGTACCAACATCGAACGTCTTATAGGCGGTGCGGGCGAAGCCACAATTATTGCCCGTGTAGGCGAAGGTATCGTTACCACAGTCGGTTCTGCCGCATCCCACCGCGAGGTGCAGGAAAACCCAGACATGATCTCCAAAACAGTGCTTAACAAAGGGTTGGATGCAGGCACAGCGTACGAAATCTTGTCCATTGATATTGCAGATATCGACATTGGACGCAATATTGGCGCGGCATTGCAAATTGACCAAGCCGAGGCAGACAAAAAGGTTGCGGAGGCCAAGGCAGAAGAACGCCGCAGCCTAGCCGTAGCAGAAGAGCAAGAGATGCGCGCAAAGGTACAGGAAATGCGTGCAAAAGTTGTGGCAAGCGAAGCGGAAGTACCGCTGGCACTTGCAGAGGCATTACGCAAGGGTCATATGGGCTTTATGGACTATATAAACATGCAAAACAGGCAAGCAGATACAAAAATGCGTGAAAGCATTGGCGGCATGGAAATTGAACTATCCGCAAAGCCGGTGAAGTAAGCGTCCAGCCTGTAATGGAAATAGGACGCAAGCACCATGTCTGAGCTATGGTGTAGTATGTAGGGAACGGATTTTTCCGTTCCCTACGTTCATATTAGGAGGAATCTAAATGCCTTTTGATAAAAACCAGTCAACCTTCCCATCCGATTTCTGCAGAACCGTGTGGTGGTGGGCTGTAGGGCTTGTCCCGCCGGCTGTTTCACTAACAGATGAAGTGCAAGAAAAATGCAGCCCTGCTGTGCTTGAGGGCTGCAACCAATGGTACTTATACTTCAACGAGCTGTGCGAGGATATGTACAATAACGAAGATGCCTATATCCCAGCAACGCCCAGACAATACCGGGATATACTAGAGCGCGTAGCACTTGACGGGACAATAGTGGGCGACAGCATTGTTTTACCTACGCAGGTATGGGAGGCATATCGTGCAAAAATAAACAGAAGCAAAGCTTATGTGACAGCAAACATAACCTTGGACAAATGCTTATCCGCACTATCCCGCACAGGGCTGGTATGCGAAAGCACTAACGACAGCATAATTTTCACCCACGCCTGTTACCCAAAAATATTCCACGCAATGGCTGTGTTTCAAGTGTCTCCAAACGTTCGCAAAACCCCGGCGCGGCATCATTTTGCACATTGCGAGTTCCGCCAGCTTTTTAGGGAATATTCCCCCAACATCGAAGAACACATGAGAAGGGCAAGCGATGATAGCTTGCACATTATCCACGCTATTCACGAGTTTTGCAAACCGCTCAAACTTCAGCGATATATTCACTTTGGTGTCGTAAAATATAAATACAAGGGTGTGCGGGTTTGCGATTACAACTTCTACGGCGACGAATACCCAACAATGCGCGTCAATATTGGGGAGTTTAGGATAAACCCACAACGACAGGATTTAGACACGATACTTGAGCGTATCACAGATAGGAAGATCATGGTTGACCAGATGTAATATGTAAAAGATGGCATAAAGCCGCCATGCATGCAAGGCCGAATATTCTTGCTCTGCCATTTTCGCGTCTATTGTTTTCGCCAACTCATATTGTTATACTATGGCATACACAATTTACCGTAGGAGGCATATCCGTGAAACTTGGCACAGTAAGAGAAATAAAGCATCACGAATATCGCGTGGGGCTTACCCCCGGCAATGTACGTGACTACATCCGCGCAGGGCATTCTGTTTATGTGCAAACAGGGGCGGGCGGCGGTTCTTCTTTTACAGACGAAATGTACGAAGACGCCGGCGCAACAATGCTACCCACAGCGGAAGACGTTTGGGCCACATGCGACATGATTGTAAAGGTAAAAGAGCCACTAACGCCAGAATATCCACTAATGCGCGAAGGGCAAATTATATACACGTTTTTGCACCTTGCGGCAGACAGGCCACTTACAGAGGCACTGCTTGCGAAAAAGTGCAAGGCCGTTGCGTACGAAACGATACGTGGCAAAGACGGCGGCTTACCGCTTCTAAAACCAATGAGCGAAATTGCCGGCAAACTTAGTGTGCAGGCGGGCGCGCGCTGTTTAGAGAAACCAAACGGCGGGCGTGGCGTATTGCTTGGTGGTGCGGTTGGCACAAAGCGGGGCGACTGTGTAATAATTGGCGGTGGCGTAGTTGGTACAGCCGCCCTAAAAATGGCGGTTGGCCTTGGTGCAAACGTTACGCTTTTAGACAATAACCTAGAGAGGTTGGCGCAACTGGACGACATGTACGCCAACAAAATCCAAACACTTTTTTCTACACCAACAACAATTGAAGAAGCACTAAAAAGTGCCGACCTTGTAATTGGTGCGGTACTTGTGCCAGGCGCAGCCGCGCCAAAACTTATCAAACGCGACTATTTACAAAACATGCGGCGCGGTTCTGTTATTGTGGACGTGGCCGTAGACCAGGGCGGCTGTGCAGAAACAACAAAAGTGACATACCACGACAACCCAACCTTTGTTGTAGACGATGTAATACACTACTGCGTGGCCAACATGCCGGGCGCAGTAAGCCGTACATCTACATTTGCGCTTACCAACGCAACGCTGGGTTATGGCCTAATGATAGCAAACATGGGGCTGGAAGAAGCGATAAAAAAAGACGTGCTTTTGCGGCACGGTGTTAGTTGTTACAATGGCGCGCTTACATGCGAAGAGGTCGCCGGTTGTTTTGATATGCAATGGGAAAACATTGGAGGGTTAATATGATCTATTTTCTAGCAACAACAGGCAACGACAACGCCTGCGGCAGTATTACAGAACCTTGGCGCACGATAGAAACTGCTGTAAACAAGCTGGAAGCTGGGGATATACTGTACATCCGCGGCGGCAGCTACACACTTACAGAGGCAGTACAGTTTCAAAAAAGCGGTACGGCCATGCGACCAATTATTTATGCGGCATTCGAAAACGAGATTCCGGTTTTTGACGCAGCAAGCATCAATTTTCACAAAGAGCGTGACAAGTACAAATTTGGTGTAAACCATGGCGCGTTTTTCTTATACCAAATCGAACATGTCGAGCTTGTTGGCATACACCTTAAAAACTCGACAGGCATGGGTTTTGCTGTGCGGGACGCAAACAACATTAAAATCGACCGCTGCCATGTAGAAAACACCTTTGGCCCAGGCATTTCTGTTTGGGATACGCATTGCACTGGCACAATTTGCCACAACAACAAAGTTGTTGGCAACACGGTTGTTAAGGCAACAACATGGGACATGTTGCCAGAAGGCAAACCACGTGGCAACGAGCCTCCTCACGAGGCAATTAGCATTGCAGGCGCATGTTTTTTTGAAGTAGCCTACAACCATGTACACCACTGCGAAAAAGAAGGCATTGACGTAAAAGAAGTGTCGCACCATGGCACAGTACACCATAACCATGTACACCACTGCCACAGGCAAGGCCTGTATGCAGACGCTTGGTTTGGCCCGCTTACAAATGTAGACTTTTTTCACAACAACGTACACGACAACATGGGCGCAGGCATTGTTGTTGCGGTAGAAGAAGGACACTGTGTGTCCGACATAAAAATTTATGGCAACAACGTTTGCGACAACTACGGCACAGGTATTTTGTTTGGCATTTTTGGTGTAGACAACATACGCTACCGCATAGACGTTTTCGACAACATTGTAAAACGTAACGGAGCAGGGGACGAGACATTCCAAAACAACCCCGATGCCTATTTTTGGATAACAGGCGGGCTTTGCATGTTGTCTCACAATATGGTACACTGCAACATTTACAACAATATATTTGAAGACAACCGCGCTTTTGACATTGGCTACAGCAACAGGTTTGACCTAGACAACATACAAAAAGACTTCGCCAAAAGGCGTATAAACATTTTCGACAACCTGATTTTAACCAAAGACCGCAAAGACAAGTACCCGATTATTACAAACTACGACGGCACAGAGTTGTATAGTGTATAGCAAAAAACCCCGCAATAGCGGGATTTTTTGTTGTTGATAGCTATTTAGAACATTTGAAATCTTTAAGATATTCTTTTGGCATGTGGTTTTGCATGTTGTCGTAACTAACCAACACTTTAGCAACATTTTCAATGCATGATTCCAAAAACTCTGGGTGGTGGTAATACGCCCATGTTATAGACGATATTGCCCCAATAGAGCTGTAAAACGCAAGAACACGCCAATAGTCTTCTGGTGGTTCGCCATTAAAATACCCGCGAATAAATCCCGTTGAAAAATATGGTGTTTCCTTCATGCCTACTTCATGCCACGGGTCGCCATAACTGTTAAATAAAAGTATCTCCCAGTCTATAACGAATAATTCCTGCTCGGCAACCATCAGATTCCCTGTATGGAAATCTCCGTGCATATAACATTGTGGACGCTCTTTTAGCAAACTCCTGTTATTATTGAAATAATCAAGTATCAGTGTTGCGTTTTCGACCGCAACGCCTGTTTTGTGAAACCAACTTATGCTTTCGTCAATGAAGCTGCTGTATCGCTCATTCCAACCCGTTGTTGTAATATCTGCTTTAGCAATGGGAACAGAGTGGATTTTTTGCAATGTTTCGCCTGCTTTTATTCCAATGCGATATTGCTCCGCTTCGGAAAGTGCGGTAAAAACATCGTCCAAAACCTCACCGTCACACCATGACAACAGTTGATAAACACTTTTTTCACCGTCACATACGCCAAAGTCTATTGGGCGTGACATAGGGATTTCATGTTTATCCATGTACTTCATTCGTTCGTATGCGGCTTTTTTACTGTCATATTCAGATATGTCAGATATGCGCAATATAAGTCGCTTACGGTCTGCGGTTTCGATATAGTATTTTTTGTCTTTTGATAAACCTATATCTATCAAATCAATTTTTGTATAATTATTGAATCCAGGTATATCTTTCATTTTTATTGGCTCCTTTTCAAATATGGTCGTTCATTTGAAGCAAAGCCAAACGTATAGCTAGCGACAAAATCTACTCCATGCAATCGTCGCTAACAAAATGACGAATGGCCTTGCATGGAGTGCATAGACATAAGAATTTTTCTGAATATAATTTTACACATAACATTTCCTCCTGCTTACATGATTTTTTGTAATTACGCCGCCATCATCGGCGGCAATGACTTTGTCTTTTCAGCCGCAAGTAAAACGGCGCAGCTTTGCGCCACGCCGTCTGTATTATATATACCCTACTATCTGCCGTATGGTTCTGCGGCTGTTAGCCTTGTTCTGTGGAAACCATTGGTTTGTGGAGAAAGGCCCGGGCGTGTATCCCAGTTGGCAACACGGTTGTTTAGTGATGTCAATTGAACACTCCAGCGGCCAGGGAAGAAGAATACATTCTCTTGCATGTACGCTTGCATTTCTGCATACGCGTTTTGCATAAATGCTTCGTCAAACATGCGGATGTCGCTTAGGTTTGAAACAAGGCGATCCCACTCGTCTGATGTGTAGCGTGATGGATTCCACTGCAAATGGCCCCAGCGGCCTTGTGGGTTTGGCCCAACATTTGTCCAAGAAGCTGTATAAATGTGAATTTCGTCGTTGTCTGTATCGTAATCCAGTGTGTCCCACATAAAGTTTTGGTCATGTGTACGGCCTTGCCACAACTCTACATTTATGCCAATTGCCGCCCAGTATTGTTGGTACAGTGGCACAATAATATGGTCTGTAGATGCGTCTCCAATACGACCCCAAACAACTGTTAGTGGGCTGCCGTCCGGCCATGTTCTAAAACCATCATCACCAAGCGGAAACCCGCCGTCGTCCAAAATTTGCATAGCATACTCCGGGTTATATGGGAAGCCAGGCAAAGACAAGTCCATTAGAGAATAGTGGCTTGCTGGTATAAAGCTGCCGGCAGCAAATTGCAGGCCGTTAAACAACAATTCGCCAATTTCGTCTTGGTTGATAGCATGTGCCATTGCACGGCGCAAGTACACATTGTTCATTTCGCGCTCTGGTGTAAACACGTTTTGGTTGGTGTCAAAACACCAGTGGCCAAGGCGGAAAGCAACGTACGAGTAGTTTGACATAGGAGAACCCAAGTAGGTAAAGTTTGTTGGGTTCATATGGTCGCCATAGTATATGGTAGGGAAACTTGGGCTAACGTTGTCGAAACGGCCGTTTTGCATTGCTGCAGGCACAAGGCTTGAAGAAATACGCTCAACCATTACATATTCGATATATGGGGTACCCCAAACAAAATCGTCAAAACGAGACATGAAAACAGATTCGCCAGGTATGATGTTTTCTATTTTGAAAGGACCCCAGCCAACAGGGTTGGTGAGTACGTATGGGCTGCTTGGCATGTCTGCAACTGCAATGTTTTCGAAGATGTGGCGAGGCATTGGAGATGTCCAGATACCGCCCATCAACATGCCTGGACTCATTAGGTTAAAGTGCATTGTTAGTGTACGGTTGTCGTCCGACAAAACCAGACCAGCAATATAGTCTGCATCGCCGTTGTGGTAGTCCATGATACCAACTATTTCACGCGGGTAACGGCTAAAACGGATACCTCTATAGTCTGGGTCTGCCAAAATGTAGTAGGTAAATGCAAGGTCGGCCATTGTAAGTGGTGTGCCGTCGTGCCATAGTACGTCGTGTTGTTGTGTGATGGTAAATGTGTAGTCGTCTAGGCAGTATTCAAATGTTGCAATACCTTCTTGACCAAATGTAAATGTAGAGGTTGAAGACAACACGCTTGCACTTGTACCAATGAAACCCTGTACAATTGAGTCTACAGCTGCGTCGCTAAAAATTGCGCCGCCAAAGTTGCCCGGTATTGCTGCGTCTGTAACAATAGCCTGGTAGAAAGTTGAGCCGGCTACGTGTGCGCCGCCTGTTTCGCGGTATTGTGGGAAGTTAAGCAAGGCCGCGTTCATAGACGCTAGTGGGTGGTTTGCGGCTACTGGCGGTGCTGGTGGTTCTTCGCCATTGCCATTACCATTGCCGTTACCATTCCCATTGTCATTGCCTGGGTCGGCTGGTGTAACCGGTGGGGTGGTGTCGCCCGGTTGCAAACTGTCTGTTGGTGCAATGTCCGAAGGTTCTGGCTCGTCGGAACGTTGCACACAAGCGGCAAGGCCTAGCAACATTACCAGTGCAAGAACGATGCAAAGGATTTTCGTCATTTTTTTCATTTTCATTTCCTCCTAATATACGCCGCAGGCAGGGGCAAAGCCCCTTTGCGGCAAGCAGTGAGATGTAGGAAAAGGGAAAGTTCGCCCTTTTCCATTTATATTGTGCGCTTCTTTGCGTCGGCAGCGCGGTTTAACGCCTGCCCAACAAAGTTTACGCATAACATCATAATAACAATAAGTAGTGCAGCTGGCAACCACAGCCATGGTCTATCTGTAAGATTTGCAGGCGTACGTGCATATACAACCAAACGGCCAAGACTTGGAGTATCAAACGGAAGTCCGAACCCGAGGAATGTTAAGCCTGTTTCTATACCAATATTGTTGGCAAGTGCTAGGGTTAGGTTACTTACTATAATTGATACCAGGTTGGGTAACACCTCTCTAAAAATTATTACAAAGTTGGGGGTACCCAATGTTTTTGAGGCGGAAACATAGTCGAGCCGCCCCTGTTGCAAAGCCTTGATACGCAACAGAACCGCCGTACCTTGCCAAGAAAATAGTATCATTATACCCGCAAAAGTTACAGCACTATAACTTGGAACAAGGGAAACAAACACAACTATCAACATAATGAACGGTACCATTGCAACAAGGTTGATAACACGCATAATTACGTTATCTACATGCCCGCCAAAATACCCGGCAATAAGACCTACCAGAATACCAATTGCCGCGCCGCCTGCCGTTACCAAAAAGGCGATATTAAACGAGTTGCGCGCACTAAGAATAAGATGTCGCAACATGTCGCGCCCGCCAGAGTCTGTACCCAGCCAAAATTCACCGCTAGGCGGCAAGTTACGCAAACGTAGGTTTACAAACATTACCTCTGTCTGGTCAAGAAACATTGCCCAAATATATACCGTTCCAATTATGAGGAAGAACAGAATTAGCCCAATAAGTGCCACTTTATCGCTATATATTTCGCTCCACATTATTTTCCATACATTGGTGGTTTTAGGTTGCATAGAGTAGCTCTCCTTCCTCTATATTTTACTTGATCCGTATCCTTGGGTCTACTATGGTTATAATAATATCTGAAACCAGGACAGACACTACCAAAAGCACTGCAAAAAACATTGTTAGCATATTTACAACGGGGAAGTCACGCCCTACAATGCTCGAGAGGAACAACTCGCCCATACCCGGGTACGAGAATACCGTTTCGATAAACACCGAGCCGCCAAACAACCCTGAAATAATGCCGCCCATACCACCGGCGATTGGCAAAATAGCGTTGCGCAAAATGTGATGACGGTAAATGTTTTTTTCTGGCACACCTTTAGAACGTGCGGTTATAACAAAGTCTGATGTCTCGTAATCGATAATTTCGCTGCGTAAAAAATAGATGATACCGACGGTACTAATTGATGCAAGTGTGATTGCAGGCAATATTAGATGTTGTATCCTGCTCCAGTAGTAGGCAAGAGTACCGGCGACGGCACGTGCGTCTACACTGCCCGTTACAGGGAAAATACCTGTATTAATTTCGTATGGCGTTAGCGGAATTGGTACAGTTACGCCAAAGCCCCATATTAGCAAGTTAATAACTGCAAGCACAACCGTGGGCATAGATAACGCAACAAAGGTATAAATCATGATGCCTCTGTCGATTGGTTTGCCGCGTTTGCGCCCGGCAAGTATACCAAGCGGAATGGCTATCATGTATGTGAACAGGGTGGTTAGTAGAGACAGGCGCACCGTATTGCCAATACGCCCTTGCACAACATCCATTACCGGCCTGCCGCCGTGGGCTATACTGCGCCCAAAATCCCGTTCTACAACAACGCTACGTACCCAGCGGCCGTACTGTACATACCAGGGGTCGTTTAGCCCGTACAACTCCCGCAATTCCTCAAGCATTTGCGGGGGAGAGTCTGGCGGCACACGTCCACGCAACGCATCGCCTGGCATAGCCTCGGCAAGCATGAAAATAAACAGGCTAAGTATAACCAGCTGCGGTATCAATATGATAAAACGCCGTACAATTGTTTTCCACATACTTGATACCTCCTATTCTGTCTTTCCTTTTGCGTGCTTATCATGTTCCATTTTTTCTGTGGTTTTTGCCGCAACAAAATGCGTAGCGGAAAGCGGCTTTAGATCCGGCACATACTGTCCGTCAATATAGTACTCATTCATTCCAGTTTCATATTCATGGTTAATTTCTGCCCGAGTTTTCGCATTTTCCGCACGTTTTTGCGGGTCTATATCCGGTATCGCAGCTATCAAACGCTTCGTATATATATGCGTTGGGTTGTCGTATATATCTTGCCTTGTACCAACCTCTACAAAGCGGGAGTTATGCATTATTACAAGGTTCTCGCACATGTGGCGCACAACGCCTAGGTCATGACTTATAAAAAGGTAGGCAAGCCCAAGCTCTTCCTGTATGTCCTTGAGGTGGTTGAGTACCTGCGCCTGTACAGAAAGGTCTAATGCGCTAACAGGTTCGTCCGCAACAATGAGCTTTGGCTTGAGTGCTATAGCACGTGCCACACCAATACGCTGCCGCTGCCCTCCAGAAAATTCAAATGGATATTTGCTTGCATTCTCCGGCGACATGCCCACTATAGCAAGCAACTCGTCCACACGCTTGCGCTCTTCCATCCTTGACAGCTTTTCGAAATTGCGCAACGGCTCGGCTATTATATCCAACACCCTCTTGCGCGGGTTAAGTGACGAATACACGTCTTGGAAAATCATTTGCACACTTTTGCGATATGGTGAGCGGTTGCGTTTTATAGACCAGGTTATATCACGCCCCTCAAAAAATATCTGTCCGCTGGTTATCTCCGCGAGGCCTAAAATAGCTTTGCCCATTGTGCTTTTGCCACTACCGCTTTCGCCAACAAGCCCTACGGTTTGACCTGCTTCTATTTCAAAATCTACACCATCCACTGCTTTTACATAGCCCATTGTGCGGCCAAGGATGCCCCCCTTAATAGGGTAGTGGACTTTTAGGTCTTTTACACTCAGTAAAGCCATATCTTTTCACCTGCTTGCCAGTCATATATTTACAAACTTTAGACTATTCAAATTTGAAGGTTTTATAGCAACTACACAGTACAAAATGCTCGGGTCCAACCTCATGATATGTGGGTTCTTCCTCGTGAGCACTGTCGGGTATCCACGGCACACGCTCGGCAAAACGGCAACCAGTACGAGGCATATTTTTGAGCATTGGCACAATGCCCTGTATGGTTTGAAGGCGCGATTCTTCACTCGCGGTACTTGGTATTGAGTTAAGCAGCGACCGTGTATATGGATGCTGAGGGTTTGCAAACAGCTCATTTACATCCGCAGTTTCCACAATTTGTCCACCGTACATTACAGCAACACGGTCTGCTATTTCTGCCACAACACCTAGGTCGTGGGTTATCAAAATCATGCTCTCGCCTGTTTCGCGGCGTATATCGCGCAGCAGGTCTAGTATTTGCGCCTGTATTGTAACGTCAAGCGCAGTAGTTGGCTCGTCAGCTATAACAAGGTCTGGCTTGCAGGAAATTGCTATGGCTATCATTGCCCGCTGGCGCATACCGCCGGAAAGCTCGTGTGGGAATTGTGTATATATTAGCTCCGGGTTGACCATGCCTACGCTGGTGAGCAGCTCCAATGCACGGGCTTTACGGCCAGCCTTGTCTAGGTCTGTATGATACACGAGGGATTCCTCTATTTGCGCACCAATACGGTGCAGTGGGTTGAGTGCGGTTAGCGGGTCTTGAAATATCATTCCAATGCCGCCGCCACGCACCTTGTTAAGCTCTGCAGGGGTCATTTGCAAAATGTCCTGCCCTTTGAACAACACTTCGCCATCAAACTTTGTGTAGTTTTGATTGTGCAAGCGTGTAATGGTTAGTGCCATAGCAGACTTACCGCAGCCAGACTCGCCAACAATTGCAAACACTTCATTTTTATTTACATGAAAATTCACACTGTCCACAGCAGCGTAGTAATTGCCGTCTATGCGGAAGGATGTTTGCAAGTTTTTGATTTCTAATAAGATTTCCGGCTTATTGTCAGTTTTCATCATGACCATCGCCTCTCAAGCGATTTTTTATTCATTTATGTATCGCGCAGTATAATGGGGTTTCAGACGATTGAAAGGGATTTTGCCACAAATCTGCACCATTGTCAATGCTACGTCTGTAGTGAATAATCGGATATTTATTCATGGTTTGATGAATAAATATCCGCAACATCAAAAATGCACGCCTTCGGGCATGTTCTTATGTGAACATTGCCCAATGACATGCAAGGGTTTGTGCAAAACTGTACAATATTTCTTGGTTTTTTCACAAAATTTATCTGTCTTGCCGTTCGATTATTTCAATTGTATTACAGTGAAATCCTCACAACGCCACCCACCATTGCAAAGCGTATGTTAAAATCGTCGTCTATAGCTATAATATCCGCGTTCTTGTTTGACTCAAGCGACCCTACAGTATCATAAACACCAACTGCCCGCGCAGGAGAGGATGTTGCCATTGTAACCGCATCCGTTAGCGGGATGCCCACTGTCTCGTACATGTTTCTCACACAATCGACCAGGCCAACCGAGCTGCTAGCAAGCGAACCGCCCGGCGTGCGCGCCACGCCGTCTTTTTTTATTATCACGCGCTCTCCCATATTGTATTCGCCGTCCGGCAGGCCAGCAGGTGCTGCAGAGTCTGTGACTAGTATAATGTTATCCGCACCCTTTGCATTCACTGCAAGGCGCACTGCTGCGGGGTGTACATGCACTAGATCACATATAATTTCCGCCGCTATGTTTTCAAGGGTCAAAACTGCACCAACCATGCCGGGGTTACGGTGGTTCAAAGGACTCATTGCGTTGTATGTGTGCGTGGCAATTCTCGCACCTGCCTTTATTGCCACACACACCTGCTCATACGTGGCGGAGGAATGACCAATACAGCAGTTGACACCCATGTTTGTAAGCAATTGTATTGCAGCAACTGCATCTGGCAGCTCGGGCGCAATGGTTATACTAACCCTGCAGCCACCCATTTTTTGCTGTGTTTCCAGCACTAGGGCAGCGATCTGGTCTTGGTCTATAGGCAGGATGTGCTGCTCCATTTGCGCACCTTTGAACTGTGGGTTAATATATGGGCCCTCCAAAAGCACGCCCAAAATGTTTGCGCCAGAGAGACCTCCAGCAATTGCCGATTGTATATTATCCACTGCACGACACGTATCGTATAGAGATGCGGTAACGGTTGACGGAAAAAACCCCGTAACACCTTCATTCAACTTATGCTCGGACATTTTGTTAAGCGCACTCGGTGTTGCGGACATAACATCGCACCCCATACAGCCATGGGTATGTATGTCAATGAGGCCTGGTAACACAGTTAGCCCGCGCAGGTCGATGGTTTGACCACCAGAGGCAGAGATATCGGACGAGTTGCTGATGCCGTGTATCTGGCTGCCCACGGTGGTGTATGTGCGCAAGCCATGTTGCCTACCGTTTGAGATGGACTTGTTTGTTAGTATGGTATACATGAGGGGACTCCTTTTATCTATAATAGACCTGTCCTATATAGTCGGTCAATTTAAGATTGTCCGACACAGTTGAGGCAAAATTTCAGTTGCATAACAGGTCTAATATACCATATCTAACCCAGCTGTAAAATGAAAAAATGTGACAAACTTCCAATTATGGTGTATCCTAATTGCATATATGTTCAAGATATCGGAGAGGAAATTTCACATGTCAAAAAAGCCAACTATTTTCAGCGGAATAAAAGCAACAGGCATACCAACCCTGGGCAGCTTCCTTGGCGCGATAAAACACTGGGGCAGACTTAGCACAGACTACGACTGCCTATACTGCGTGGTAGACCTGCATTCCATAACCATACGGCAAGACCCAAAAACTCTGCGTCAGTACTCACGAGAGATGCTGGCATGGTTTATTGCCCTTGGGCTTGATCCAACAAAAAACACGCTCTATTTCCAATCTCATGTGCCGGCGCATGCGGAGCTTTCTTGGGTACTAAACTGCTTCACATATGTAGGTGAGCTAAACCGCATGACACAGTTTAAGGACAAGTCGGCAAAACACGAGGACAACATTAATGCTGGCCTATACACATACCCTGTGCTTATGGCAGCAGATATTTTGCTGTTCCAAGCAAACCTTGTACCCGTTGGCGAAGACCAGAAGCAGCACCTAGAGCTTGCGCGTGACATTGCTGGGCGTTTTAATAACATCTATGGCGATATTTTCACCATCCCGGAGTCATATATTGCACCTGTTGGCGCACGCATTATGGGGTTGCAATACCCAGACCGCAAAATGTCCAAGTCTGACGATGACAACGAGAACGATACGATTCTGCTTTCAGACGCGTCAAACGTTATTCTTAAGAAATTCAAGCGTGCGGTAACAGATTCCGACACATTGATTAAAGTCGCTCCAGAAAAACCAGGTGTGAGTAATTTGCTCACGATATATTCTTGCATTACGGGCAAAACATTGGCAGAAAGCGAAGCAGACTTTGAAGGTAAGATGTACGGCCACCTCAAAACCACCGTTGGTGAAGCCGTGGTGGAGCTTTTGCGTCCATTCCAGGAAGAACATGCTCGCCTTATGACAGATGCTTCATATTTGGACAAAGTCGCAGCAGATGGCGCAGCAAAGGCCGCAAGTCTTGCCGCCCCTACGCTGGCTAGGGTTAAAGAAGCGGTTGGGTTTGTAGTATAATTAATTTTTCTACAATACCTCATCAAATTTTTCCCCGTACAGGTCTTGCGGCCCATTGTCCAACTGGAGGCCGTCTAACTTTAGCATCTCATCAAGCTCTTCAATAGCAGATTTAACTTCTAGCGCGCTATGCTCATATAGTGAGTCGAAAATTTTTCTAAATATATCAACAAGCGAATCAAGTGTCACGACTATCTTTTCCTGCATATCTAGTATGTTTTTACTTTCGACCTTGCTGCTCTCTACGCTTTTGTATGATGTGAGCAGCTTCATAGCTTTGGCCAGATAGTAGCTTTCAAAGTGTTCAACTTTATCATATGTTTCTGCATCGCGTGCAAGTTTCTTAAAAATACCATTAGTCGTGATAGCTATGTCTATTATTGCTTTTTTGACCTGTTCGTTTTCGATTGACTCGCACAAGCGGTGGAGTTCGTCAATTGCCACTGCTCCTTTTTGTAGCAGGATGTCTATTCCCATGTCGCCTGTGCGGCGCGGAGGCATGATAGCGTTTAATGCTTCATGCGTTGTAAGGCTCATAGATGAGGCCTGCTGTCGTACCTCGCGTTTTATTTGTATGCCTCGTCTGATTAGATAACATCCCCATACGGTTAGTAAAATTGATATTACAATCATTACACTATCTGTATTCTCCAGGGTTAGTTCATCATATATCATGAAGAGACCGAGTATTGTCAAAACATAGCCAAATATACTGCGTCTCCTACCTTTTTTCGCGTACACGGCTATTGAGTTTGATTGGATCATAGTTACTCCTCCTCGAATTTTCCAGTACACCAGCTCTTATTTGCTTCCTCACTACAAAACTTCTAATTTTGTGTATCATACGTGGGGGGAAGGGTCATATGTAGGGGCATACAGCCCCGTGCATTACTTATACTTTGGCAGCCAATTGCCGTGACGTTCAATCAATTCATCTACCATTTTTACGATATCATCAATAGAAAGCTCCGCGGCGGTATGTGGGTCAAGCATTGCGGCTTGGTACACATGCTCTTTTTTCAGAGTTACAGCCGCTTCGATAGCCACAAGATGCACGTTTACATGCGTCATGTTCATTGCTGCAAGCTGTACAGGAAGTGCGCCAACGTGGCAGCCGCTTATGCCGTAGTTGTCGATGAGACATGGCACTTCAACGCAAGCCTCGTTTGGTAGGTTAGAGATAAGTCCGTTGTTAAGCACGTTGCCGCCAATTTTTGTAAGCTTGCCCGTTACCAACGACTCCATAATAGAGGATGCATATTCGCCAGAGCGTGTGTGTGGCTTGGATTTTGCAGTCTCGGCAAGGCCGGCGTACTCTTCTTTCCATGCAGCAATTTGACCAATGCAGCGGCGTGGATATTCGTCCAGTGGGATGTTAAAGCGGTCGATAAGCTCTGGATAGGTTTTTTTGATAAACCATGGGTTGTACTCCGCGTTATGCTCGCTTGACTCTGTGCAATAATAACCCATGTGCTTGATATATTCGTAGCGCACCATGTCATGGTGTTTACCTGCAGCATTTTTGGCTGCAGCACGTTTGCGTATCTCTGGGTACATGTCGTTGCCAGCTTTGTCCTTGATATCCAATAGCCAGCCCATGTGATTAATACCGGCGATAAGCTCTTTACGGCCATCCATTTTGTCTGCCATATCCAAATCGTTTAAGAGTCCCCAGCTGCAACCCTGCACACTATGGCACAGCCCAACAGTGTTCACTCCGGTGTAGCGTTGCATAAAGCCACTTATCAGTGACATTGGGTTTGTATAGTTAAGAAACCACGCGCCGGGGCAAACTTCCTCCATATCGCGGGCAAAGCCCTCTACAACAGGAATAGTACGCAAACCGCGCATGATACCACCAATGCCCAGTGTGTCTGCTATGGTTTGACGCAAGCCATATTTGTTGGGTATTTCAAAGTCGGTAATTGTGCAAGGGTCGTACAGACCAACCTGAATTGCATTTACGACAAAGTTCGCACCGCGCAGGGCTTCTTTACGGTTTTCAACACCCAAATAAGCAGAAATCTTTGCTTTGCCGCCAAGCCCTTCGTTTATTGCGTTGATGATAACTTCGCTTTCCTTCAAGCGTTGTCCGTCGATGTCATACAGCGCGATTTCGCTGTCTGCCAGTGCCGGGGTTGCCATAGCATCGCCCAGTACGTTACGCGCAAACACAGTACTGCCCGCGCCCATGAAAGTAATTTTTGCCATAGTTGCCTCCTTATTTTGGCGAAAGCCATTTCGCCATTATCGAGTTTATTTTAGCGGAAAGTTAGATGGATGGCAATACGCAAAAAGCCTACGAAAATCGTAAACTTGCTTAATTACTATAACCTAAGTTTTTGTTAGACAAAAACGGAAGTCACACTCCATGTTTTTTTGCAATTGTAATGAGATTGTAATTGATTTTACATTGTTTTGATGGTTTAATGGGGATGATATAATAGTGTTGATATAAGGAGGTGGATGCCACATGTATAGTCAAAAACAGCGAAAAGTGAAAAAATACATTTCGCTCCTACTTGGCTTATGCATTGCGGTTACACCGCTAGTAGTATTCGCTAATACAAACGCGCAACTGCAGCCTAATGGCTCACAACCATATGATAATGGAAGACGATGGCAAGCTTCAAGTACTGTGGCCTCTGTTTCGACACCGGATATCCCTTGGGAGCCTATGGAACTGCCACCGCGCCAGCTAGGTATTATCGTGCAGGGCTATGTCCCATGGATTTTACCTGCATTTGAAAATTCTTACTATTTGATAAACGAACGTATCGAAGATATCGTTGGTGCAATAATTGCTGATGCAAGGCGCACACGAGCGCGCTCTATAAACTTCTCGTTCGAGGTACATCCGACACAAGACATGGTGTCTGTTTTGGTTCGTGCGCAGGTTACATCTGTTATTACCCGTACACTTGTGCGCTCTGTCAACTTTTGCCCTACAAGCGGCGCGTTGCTTACAATTCGTGACGCGACAGCTGTTAATCTTGTCCCGCTGGCAAGCCGCATACTAACAGACAGAATGCGCCGCTATCCGGAACAGTTTTATGCAGTGCAAAATGTTTCGTTATATAACCAAGCATTTTTTGTTACAACGCATGGGGTTACATTCCTGTTTGACGAATTCCAACTCTCAAGCATGGTGGGGGGCGTTGTACCGCTTGAACTTAGGAACGAACATGTATTTACTGCAACGCTACGGCACGACCAGCTGTTGCCATACGACCATGCCTACGACCTAATGATGGTGCCGCTTGGCTATGTTGCCTCGCAACTCGGCTACACCGCTATATGGAATGAGGAGTTGCGCCGTGCAGAGGTGTCCACAGGAAATACACTCTTGGTTTGGATGTACACAGGTATTAACGAATACCGTACACAGGATCTTGTACGGACACTCGAGGCAGCACCCCATATTACAGAAAACAACCAAATGTACGTTCCCATTACATTTTTCGAGCGTGTTCTGCCGCTTTCGACGTATAATATTGACGAATTTGGTAACATAACTTTTCTTGCATATATGGGGTAAATCTGGTATACTTCAGTCGAACAAAATTTCATGACAAAATATCATAGAAAGAAGGAATGAGGATAGAGAGTACGAAAAAACAATAGAAAAGGGTGAGCCATTTGTTTAACAGAACTGATGTGTCCCATGTAAAGAACGATATCGAAAAAATTATTGGTAGCACTGTACAGCTAGAAACAAATAAGGGGCGGCATAAGTCTGTGATTAGTCGTGGGGTAGTTAGCAATGTATACCCCAGCATTTTTACAGTCCTAATGAACGAGGGTCCCAGCTCGGCGCGCAATATGTCGTTTAGCTATACAGATGTTTTAACCAACACTGTAGAAATTACCCTCTGCGAAGACCAACCCGCATAGAGCTAATCTATAAATTGGGAAATAATTTAATTGACATAATAAATAAGCCCTTATCATACAATGTTTATGGACATTGTAGGTGAGGGCTTTTCTACTGTTCCTTGCAAAACAATACTGGGAACAGTAACACTATTATTTAGGAGGTAGTAAAACCATGACCGAACTCGTAAAAGAACAAGTCTTGCTGGACCAAGTTATTGGCACAGAAGAAGTGCAAATTATGCTGGAGGGCGACCTTATAGTACCGGATATCAAGCCGGACATGGCACTCTTGTTACAAACAGACGAACGTGTAGCAATACACCGTACAGAGGCAAGCGCGGACAGGGTAAATTATGTAGGGCAGCTTAGCATTTCGTTGCTGTATGTCGCAAAAGAGGTATCCGTACAGTCTATCCAACTCACACGCACTCTCGATGACTTTATTAACATGGAAGGCGCGCACAAGGACATGTGGGTTCGCGCAAAGGCGGAAATTGTAAACATAGACTACCGCGTGGTAAACGACCGCAAAGTAAACTACCGTGCTGTGGTAAAAGTAACCGCAACAGCCGAGCGTAGCGACAGATTTGACATGGTAGTACATATCAGCGATGTGCCAGAAAATCAAATGCTCAAGACCAACCTTAGCGTCAACCGCACAGTCGAACATAGGGTAGACCGTTTTCAGGTAAAAGACCAGATTGTTCTTCCACAAGTCAAACCCAATTTGCGCGAAGTGTTGCAGGTGACGGCAGGCATAACCGGGCGCGATGTTCGCCTGTCTAGCGGGCGTGTAAACCTATCCGGCGAGCTGGTGCTTACCACCCTATACCGAGGCGATACCGATGATAGCCTTGTAGAAATGCTTGAAACCGAGATACCTTTTAATGGTCCAATAGACATACAGGGTGCACGTGAAGATATGATGGCAGATGTAAACCTGCAAGTATTAGATCATAGCTTTACCATTCGCCCGGACGATGATGGAGAAGATCGTATACTTGACGTTGAAGTCTCTATCGGTGTAGAAATGAAGGTTTACAGCACAGAGACATTGCCGGTGCTTGAGGATGCATTTAGTATCAACCAACAATTAACCTTTACAAAAACAGCGGTACGTTATCCGCAGCTTGTGTGCCTCAACCGCAACCAAACGCCAGTCAAGGAAGTTGTCACACTGCCAGATACCGCGCCGGATATGCTACAAATCTTCCGTGTAAAAGGGCAGGTACACATGGATGATGTGCGCGTTATCGAAGATAAAATAGTCGTAGAAGGCGCGATAAACACCGATATTTTGTACGTTGCCGAGAGTGACGCCACACCACTTGCCAGCCACCGCACTGTAATACCATACCGCCAAATTATAGAAGCTCGAGGCGCACTACCAGGTATGAGCGTAAACATTGATGCGGCAATCGACCATGTGTCGTTTAGTATGCTGGGTCAAAAAGAATCGGAAGTACGCTTCCAGCTCACGTTTAATACACAGGTGGTAAACGTAGAAGAAAGCAATATCATAAGCGATGTTGAAATTTCAGATACCGATCCAGAATTGCTCGCCACACAGCCAAGTATGACAGTATACATTGTGCAACCTGGCGATAATTTGTGGAAGATAGCAAAGCGGTACAACACATCTTTGGATGAACTGATCGCAATAAACGAGCTTGAAAGCCCGGCACGTGTTGTTGCAGGGCAAAAGTTACTAATGCTTAAGACTGGCATGTAGCCAAAGAGACGGATAGCCCCTTTATACTACACTTCTCCGGAAACTTGTTCATGCGTGTAAAATGCTCCCTGATTCGAGGAAGGCGGTGTTTATCCGCCGGGCGCGACATTTTTTACACGTTTCCGACAGTTTCCGGAGAAGTCTACTACAAAAACGCCTACCTGTTCAGCGACCGGGTAGGCGTTTTATTTATGAAATAACTATCATATCAATCACGATGCCGCAACCTGGGCAAATCCACCTCAGCCACTCTCAGCGTCCGCAACTTTGGAGTATTGTAAGCTCGTCTGAAATTCTTGTACAATCAAAGCCATAGGCGCGTCAACCAACATGGCAAGTGCAACCAACAACGCCTACCGCATTTAACTTTCTTGCAAACCCTCATCAAGCATTTCAGCTTGTTTGTTTCCATAATCTATCCTCAAGATTAAAATGTGCTTTGTATATACATACCCTCTCACTTAAGTTGTTGGCACTACTACCCACATGCCTATCACCGCACTTGTCGTGTTGCCATCGGTATCCTCGCCTGCAATAGTTCCCGTGTATTCCAGCGTAACATGACCGCCAGGGGCATCTCCGGTTAAAAGCTGGAAATTTTGTTGAGACAATGTAATCGCTGTCTGAAACGGTATAACGCCTGTAGTAGTATCGTGGACAAGTGATATTGTAGTGACACCATCTATGGTATTGACACCAAACCCCGAAGGGGGGTCATTTATCATAGTCCCGCCACCAGGCCCCCAAAAAACAATCCTTGTGTTTTCGTCCGTAGCAACTGCATTATAGAGATTGAACTGTCTCGCTATGGCATTGGCATCCGACTCAAGTGCACTCTCCCTTGCTGTATCCATTATCCCTCCAATAGCTGCCACCACAAGCACCGCTATAATGAGTATAATTGCGACTACCACAATCAACTCCACCAACGTAAAGCCCTTGGATGGCTTTAACTTACTCATTTCTTTTTTTTTCACATGCATGTCCTCCCTCTAAATTGTCTATTGCTTCTACATCAATGTCACCGGCCAATACCTCATTGCGGCCTACCCATGGAGTGATAACCTTTCAATTGCAATAATTCTTCCCCAGCTACTTCAGACAGAGCATTCGCTCATCATACAATCCCTTCGAAACTGCTTGATGTACGCCCTGCATCATCTGCGCCAGGCAGAACTATGTATATTGTAGAGCTTACTATATGGCAATGAGCCGTCAACACGCAAAATACAGCCCCCCACAGCCACATGAGTAGTATAATTCATAAACAATAAAAATGCAACTAATATAGTGCGTTATACTTGAAAACAGGTACAACGACTGGATATTGCCAAACGAATTTTAAGAAGTCGGCTGCGATATGGCAACTTAATGAGAGAGACTTGCCATATTGTCGTTTTGCTTTGCACAAATTTGCGCAAAGCTATTGATTGTCAGAGGCAAAAAGCGTAAACTATATATATAACATGTACCATGAATATTGAAAGGATTGGTGACCGCCGATGTCAACAGTAACCATCAAAGACCTGGCTAACGAGCTGGGTGTCAGCAAGCAAGCCGTATACAGCCGCATTACAAAAGACCCTCTTCGCACCATACTTGCCGGTGTGGATAATGCCGTCCAAACAAACACACAGGGGACAATCTTATTGTCGGATGCTGGCGCAGCAATTATACGCAACGCCTACGCAGAAAAATACCAACAACACACCAGTTTGGCAACAGCCGCGGGGTATGGCCGCACTGTATCGCCAAGACAAGACGATAGCAAACTAGACAACCTATTGTCGCAAATTGGCGACATGAACTTGGCGATGGCACGTATGTTGCAAGATAGCAGTCGAAATATACAAAAAATTGACGCTTTGCAACAACAAGTCAAAACCCTCGAGTCGCAACGGAATGCAAATGCAGAGCCAGACATCATTGGTAGAATTACTGATCTTGATGACATTGAGGCTGATACGAATAGCAAGGTTTTAGAATTGGAGCAGAACCTGTCAGAAGCACGTGCAACAATGAAACGACGCAGTGCAAGGCTTTTAGAGGCCGAGGGCAAGGTGGCGGAGCTGGAAAAGGAACTGACTGAGGCAAATGCTCAAAACTCTGAACTTGGAACAGTACGGGAAGAGCTTAAATTAATCGCCGCTCGACTAGAGGACAAAGAAGCAAAACTTATAGAGGTTGAGAAACGCTTTGTTGAAGCAAAGCGCAAGGCTCAAAGTCTCGACAATAAATTGACGGACAGAGAAGCTAAACTGGCGGAGCTTGAGGTGGAAATGGCAAATGCCAAGCTGGCCACAACCGAACACTTGGCAGATGTTGATGCCAAACTATCGCGGGCCAACTCAAAGGCAGAAGAAATGGAGGCAGCCGTAGAGTCAGGGCAAAAGAAAGTAACACAGCTGGAAGAAAATCTCGTACAAGCCAGCAATAATGCCCAAAACCAAGATGTGCGCATTGGCGACCTAGAGAAGGAGCTTGCAGTAGCGTCTGACGGTCTAACAGAAAAAGACGCCACCATTGCCGAGCTAAATAGCCGTATGACGGAGAAAGACGCCACTATTAGCGAATTAGAGCAACTACTAGCCAGCACAAAATCTGAGACAGCTGCCATTGCAAGCAATGATGCAAAAGTGCATGAACTTGAAACTGCGCTCAAAGAAGCTAGAGACAGAAGTGACAGCATGGGCAGCAGCCTTGCAGAAGCAGATAACCAGCTACGTGATGCAAAAACGCAGTTGAGCGAGAAGGATGCGCTCATACTTGAGCTTGAAGGCAAAATAGCACCTCCCTCACAGAACTCTGTGGAGGAGGATCAATCAACCAGCGAACCAGCAACACCTATCGCACCTGTTGAACCACCTGCACAGCACACTGCCCCCCCACCGTTGATGCCAACCCAGCTCGAAGTAGCCTCCTCTGCCGCCACGCCTGCTCGCGTTCCAAGGGCAGACAGCCGCCCACATGGCGAACTCACGCTTGCAGAGCGCGTACAGCGCGCTCGTGGCCTTGCCACCAATGACAACACCCAAAAGCCTGGTGTTGCCACAAGAATAATTGATGCAATGAAAGTTTTAGAAGATTAGAGAATACAGGCCATATAAAAAACCGCTCATCCGAAACCTCTATGGGATAGATGAGCGGCTTATTTATTTACCTAACAAGTCTTGCGTGTATGATATAGCGCAACGTATCGCCTGTCGTGCTTTCTGCCACAAGGGTTATAATGCGGTCACTTGCATCAACGGCAACAACCGGATGATGTGAGCGGGTTGCAAAGTTTTGCACCCATGCCTCCCAGTTGCGATATATGCCAGGACTAAAGGCTTGTTCGCCATTGTCTGTGTAGAACGAGAACACTTCATACCTATCGCTGTTGTAGTGTGATGTAAAATATATGCCCGAGTGGTTGGAGAAGAATTCATAGTCTGCAAAACGTGCTACTTCGTACATCATACTACCATCCGGCACCATGCGTCCAAATAGCACAATATTGTTTATAGGCAGGTTATTGTCTGCAAGGTCTGCCATGTGGTCTAAGAAAATCGCGCCGTAGCTAGACGACTCATGTGCAATATTGTGTGTGCGATAAAACTCATTATCCGAGCCTTGTACAACAGGGTAGTCTATCTGCGTACCGGACACAACAATCCTACCGACGACATCGTTGCTACCATATAGTGCTGCAAGTGCCTGTATCTCTGGGTTGGGCTGTGATGTTGGCTCATATTGTACTGGTAGGTCTTCCTGTTCATCTTGTGGCTGGTTTTCTTGTAGGTCTTCTTGCGTCGGTAGGTCTTGTTGTTGGGATTCTGTGTCGCGCTGCATTGCACCTATCTGCATGAAGTAATCCAGCTCTGCTGCGGCATCCGTCGTGTCTTCCCTTGGAGCGAAAAACCTGCCTATCGATGTATCGTCCAACCAATCTGTTTGTCTTGCAACAAAAGCAAAGCAACCTGCGACTATAAGCAGTGGAAGTAGCACCGCTAGGCTTACCAAGAAAAAAGGGCTGATTGACTTCGACCTTCTCTCTGTGTTTTGAGACTTTGTAAGTTTCTGCCACAATGTCTGCTTTTCCCCAGCAGCTTTCTTGGGTTGTTTATCCTTCTTTGCTGGTTTATGCTGTACGGCTTGTACTGGCACGGCCAATGTCTCTTCTTCTTGCGTTACAGGCTCGTCATGTGGCAGCTCATCTTCCATGGGGCGTACCATAGGTTCATCAAATGGCTCATCTTCTTGGGACGCCACAGGCTCGTCAGTCAGTTCTTCATCTTGTGTGTCCACCAAAGGCTCATCAAATTGCTGACTATTTTCTTCCGGTTTAGGTGCTGGAGAAAATGCAGCAACAGCCGGCTCTAACGGCGGCAGTGCAACACTGGGCTTTGTATCTTTTTGCTGATTACGACTGTGTACTGGCATACCAATTTCCCGCTTTACTGCATCCTGCAATACAGCAGACAAGTCAAAATTAGATGACTCTGCAATTTGGCCAAGCCATACAGGCATTGTAAGTGTGTGCTCTACTGTTTTATTTGCATAGCGTGCGTGATATTCACTTGTTTCTGCAAGTATGATAGATGTAACCTCACCAGGCAAAAGATCAATCTGGTCTGGATATCTAGACTTTGGAATTTCTATACCTTGCTGCTCCATATCAAAAAGACACAACCCCAGTACAGATTCGGCTTTTTTGACAGCGTCAATCATGTTTATACCCTGCGCACAACAGCCAGGCAAATCCGGAAAGCTAACTAGCAACGAGTTGTCCTCGTCTTTGGTAAACACAGCAGTGAAGATATACTGCATTTAGACACCACCCTCGTAATATTTGGGATTGCAACAATCATAGTCCAAGCATAGTATTTGACAATGTCACAAGAATATGCTCCATACAATACTATAACGCCAAATTGTTGAGTTGTCAATGATATACACCAAAAGCCAGAATGGCTATTTGTACAACTGCACGGGCATCCTTGCTGTACACGTGCAGTGTAGCAAACAAACACAGGGGAACGTTTGCTCCCCTGTGTTTACATGTTATGTCAATTCATGTATTAGCTATTGCACAATCAGTGTATACAAGCATGCTGCCACCCTCACCTGATCGAACATATCCCCGTCAAACATGGCGAGTAATTTTTTGCACTCCTTGCCTTTTATTGTGTGTTGCATTATACTACTCCCATAAACAAGGTTAAGGAGATTTATATGATAGCAGAACGGCTCAGGAGTCTACGGCGCGAGTTAAACATTACCAAACGCGAACTGGTAACCAGCCTGCCACTCAATTATAGCACCTATGCAAACTACGAATCCGGCTTTAGAGAGCCAAATTCGGAAGTGTTGCAGGTGTTGGCTGCGCATTTTGGTGTTAGCCTCGATTATCTAATGGGCGTTAGTGACCACCGAATGAGAGTTGAGGAAGTTTCTGCACTTACAGAGGCCGAACACAAACACATAACACGTTATCGCAAACTTGATGCACATGGGCGCGAGCTAGTCGATGTTGTACTAGACAAGGAATATGAACGAAGTGCTGCATTTATGGCTATTACAGATGGCGCACATGACCAAGACCAGGTGATGCTCAACGTGTATCTACAGAGTACATCCGCCGGGCTTGGGTGCTATGGCGACAGCGACTATGAGACAATGCAGTTTATGGCAACGCCAATAAGCAAACAAGCAGATTTTTGCGTAAAAATAACAGGCGAAAGCATGGAACCAAAGATATGCGATGGCGATATTGTGTTTGTAAAAGCAGTGCCAAGGGTAGATATCGACAGTGTCGGCATATTTGTATATGAAGGCGAAGTGTCCTGCAAACGGCTAAGGCATAAAAAAGGAACTCTGTATTTAGAGTCCCTAAACAATGCCTATGCATCAAAAATTGTTACAAACCCTGAAGAGTTGCGTGCGGTTGGGCTGGTTATCGGCATTGCGGAAAAAGTTTAGAGATATCTCGTGGCAATTGTTGCACCTGCCACTGCAAATGTGACCCCAAGGGCTATCCAGTCTTTCGGGGTCATTTTCATTTCCCGTAGCCTTGTACGGTTGACATCACCGCGGTAGCAGCGTGCCTCCATTGCCGTTGCAAGCTCTTCTGCACGCTTGAAGGCAGAAACAAACAGCGGAACCATGATAGGGAGCAGGCTTCTTGCACGGGTTACAATATTGCCGGTATCAAAGCTCGCCCCTCGCGCTTTTTGAGCGTTCATTATCTTCGCCATTTCTTCTGCAAGGGTTGGTATAAAGCGCAAAGAGATAGACATCATCATAGCTATATCATGTGCAGGCACCTTGATTGCTTTTAGTGGCTTGAGCAATGCCTCTATGCCATCAGTCAGCCCAAGTGGCGACGTTGTAAGAGTCAGTAAAGATGAACCAATGATAAGCAAGCTCAGACGCAGAGCCATTTGTGCAGCCAGCAACAACCCTTCTCTCGTTACACGCAGGAAGCCAAGCTGTACCAACACTGTACTACCCTGAGCAAGGAAGAGATTAATGACAACTGCAAACAACAACATGAAAATAATTGCCCTAAGCCCGCGAAACATAAGCCGTGGCGGCACTTTTGATAGCTTTATTAGTGACACAACATATATTGCAGCCACACCATATGCTATAAAATTGGTTGCCATAAGCATTACCGCTATATGCGCAAAAGCACCTATCAACTTTATCCTTGCATCCAAACTGTGCAAGATGGATTTTGACGGGTAATACTGCCCAAGTGTAATGCGCTTCAATTGCTGCACCCCCTTAGCAGTGCCACTGCGTCCTCCACCGTGAAAACCCCAACAGGCAAACTGGGGTTTTTCTTGTTTAGTTGCTGAAACAATTGGCAAATCTGCGGCGTATCCAGCCCTATAGACAGGAGTTCATCTGCCTGTGCAAATATCTGCTGCGGTGTACCTTGGTGCATGAGCCTACCGTCATTCATGACAAATATACGGGAGGAAAGACGCGCAACATCATCCATGCTGTGCGACACCAGGATTACTGTTATACCCAGCGCGTGATGCATATGTCTGATTTGTGACAGTATCGCGTTACGTCCGGCGGGGTCTAATCCTGCGGTCGGCTCGTCAAGCACAAGCACCTGCGGGCGCATGGCCAGCACACCCGCAATTGCCGCACGGCGTTTTTCCCCGCCAGAAAGTTCAAATGGCGATACATCGTGCAAGGATTCTGGAAGCCCGACCAGTGCCAAAGCAGTGCGAACACGTTCGTCCACCTCATCATCGGATAATTTCATTTGTTTTGGACCAAAAGCAACATCTTTGTAGACGGTACTTTCAAAGAGTTGATGCTCCGGGTATTGAAAGACAAGACCCACCTGCTGTCGTATCTGGGCCAGCTTTTGCTTGTCTGCATGAGTATCCTCGCCACCCAGCAACACTTTGCCAGATGTTGGCGTAAGCAATGCATTAAAATGCTGGATTAGAGTGCTTTTACCGGAACCCGTATGACCAATTATGGACACAATTTCTCCCTTTTTTATAGACAAGGAAACATCATCAACAGCTTTTGTTTCAAAAACTGTACCCTCACTGTATGTGTGAGTGAGGTTTTGTAGAACAAGGATAGGGGCTTCAATGGAACATGGTTCATGCTCCTGGGCTGGTTTTGATGTTTCTTGTAATGGCAATTTACACATTGATGGGTGCCGCAAGAAATCCGGCACAGTGATAGGCAACTCACCACTAAATTTGAGGCTGTGTGCAAGTGCTGTCACCTGCGGAACATCAAGCCCAAGCCTACGCATATCCCCTACTCTGTTGAAAACATTCCGCGGGGTATCATCAAGTCTTATTTCACCATGCTCCATAACAATTATACGGTTTGCCAGTACAGCTTCCTCCATAAAATGCGTAATTAGCACTACCGTCATACCTGTTTCGAGGTTTAGACGAGTTACAGTCTCAAGCACCTCACGCCTGCCGACCGGGTCTAGCATGGCAGTAGGCTCATCCAACACAATGCAGGATGGAAGCATAGCCAGCACTCCCGCTATGGCGACTCTCTGCTTTTGCCCACCTGACAAGTGGTGTGGTGGAGACATAGAATATCCTGTCATTCCTACTGCAGCAAGAGCATCATCTACTCTTTTTCGTATTTCTGTAGGCGGGATAGCTAAGTTCTCCGGACCGAATGCCACATCCTCTTCCACAACAGAGGCTACTATCTGGTTATCTGGGTTTTGAAAAAGCATACCTACTGTCTGGCGGATACTCCATATGTTGGCCAGGTCACCCGTGTTATGGCCATTTACACACATGACTCCTTCTGTTGGCGTAAGCAATGCATTAAAATGCTTGGCCAGGGTCGACTTCCCAGACCCATTGTGGCCAAGAATGGCTACAAAGTCTCCTGCTTCGATTGTGAAATCAAGACCACACAAAATATTTGCGGGATGGTCGATACTATCATATGTCGGATACGCAAAATGTAGATGCTGGCTTTTTATCATTCTCTGACTCCTATAGATTTGATGCTAAAGCCGTATAATAATACCACAAAAGACAGATGAGTGGTGTCCACCACGGTAAAATTGCAATAAAATAAGCTTGTTTTCAACTCGGATTTAGCCATTCGTGGTATAATAGACTGGTCGTTCTTTCACCAGCAATACGGCGAGAAGCATCATCTCAATATTCAATATTGCAAAAACGGAAAACGACCACGCAAATCTCAATATTCTATATTGAAGGAGAAGACCATGGAATGGACAAAAAGCAGCATTGAAACCACCTGTATTGGCGTGGAGGCAGTAACCGGCATGTTACAAGTTTGTGGAATTAGCGGAGTGGAGATTGTGGACCATCAAGAGCGTGCCAGATACTTTGCTGACAGCACACGCACATGGGACTACACAGACGAATCTTTGCTGACAGCAGACAGCACCAATGCATACATCATCTTCTATGTGACAAACGACCAGGCAGGACAAGATATATTGCAAGCCATTAAAAGCCGGATCGAAGACTTAAAAAAAGATAGCGAGCTACCGGACATGGGTAGCTTAACAATACGGCACGAGCATGCAAATGACGAAACATGGCTCCATGAGTGGAAAAACCACTTCAAGCCAATAAAAATTGGAAAGGTAGTGGTAGTCCCCGACTGGGTAGACTATGCGCCAAACAAGGGAGATGTAGTGTTTACAATAGATCCCGGCTCTGCATTTGGCACGGGGCAACACCAAACCACACAACTATGCATTGCTGCCTTGCAGGACAGGACAAAGCCAGCAGATAAGGTGTTAGATATTGGATGCGGCAGCGGCATACTGTCGATTATAAGCCTATTGCTTGGGGCAGAAAGCGTTACCGCCATAGATATAGACCCTGCGGGTGCTGTTGCGGCCACCAAAAAGAACGCTGGACTAAATCCAATAAACACGTCAAACATTACAATACTATCTGGCGATGTTATAACAGACAAAAAAGCAAGAGACGCAGTGGGTAATGAATATGATATTGTAGTTGCAAACATCGTAGCGGATGTAATAATCCCACTCGCGCCGCTGGTGAAGCACTTTATTAAACCTTGCGGGCTATTCATTGCATCGGGGATTATAGATGAAAGACTGCACGATGTGATTCAAGCATACACAAATGCAAAATTCAAAGTTCTAGCGCAGCAAGCAATGGAAGGCTGGCACTGCATTGTGGGGCAATACAATGCCTAAATATTTCTTCTCCCCAGAAAAAGAGCAGCAAGGAAGGATATTACTAACAGACGAAACAGCGCATCACATTATCAATGTCATGCGCCACTCTATCGGCGACAGAATAACTCTATGCAACGGTCAAGAACTTGACCACCTTGTAGAAATTACTGACATAAAAAAAGCCACAATCACATGTCAAACAATATCCATATCCCCTACCCTAACGGAATCAGATACAAAAACCACGCTCTACCAAGCACTTCCCAAAGGTGACAAACTAGAACTGATAATTCAAAAATGTGTTGAACTAGGGGTTTGTAGAATTGTTCCGGTAATAACCTCACGATCCATTGTACGCAAACAAAACGAAAAAACCACTCTTCGACACAAACGAATAGCAGAGTCGGCAGCGAGTCAAAGTATGCGCGGCATAATTCCATTAATCGACACAGCTATAAATTTTGATGCCGCAACAGCAACCATGGAGAAAGATCAGACAAAAACCATTGTTGCATATGAAAAAGAAGATAAAACTACGCTAAAAACTGCACTCGCGGATACAAAAGTGAAAAACTACAACCTTTGGATAGGTCCGGAGGGCGGCTTTACAGAAAATGAAATTGAAGCACTAATCTCACATGGTGCAACACCAGTAACGCTTGGTCCAAGAACACTGCGCACAGAAACCGCCGCGATCGCGATGTTGGTGCAGGTGCTTTTTCAATAAAACGGAGGCGATCATGCAAATCTACTTCGATAATGCCGCGACCACCCCACCACTACCATTTACAGATGCAACTATACACGCAAACCCGTCATCACCACACGCACTTGGGCTGGAGTGTGAACGCGCACTTACACAAGCAAGACAGGACATAGCAAAAATACTTGCTTGCAACCCAAACGAAATCACATTTACATCCGGCGGGACAGAATCTAACAACCTTGCAATAATAGGCTTCGCGCTGGCTAATCGACGACGCCGGGTAACCTTCCATGCCGCACCGTGGGAACACCCATCAATACTTGAGCCACTAAAATTTATAGATGAACAAGGGCTTGGGCAAACACAAATCGCACCCCCAAACCAGTGGGAGTATGGTGGGGACAGACAACTGATAGCCATCTCCCATATAAATCACGAAACCGGAGATATTAATGATATAGACAAAATAGTCTCCTCACAAAAAAGACAAAGCACAACAATACTCGTGGATGGTGTACAAGGCTTCTGTAAGGAAGATATAAATATCACAGGGGTAGACATGTACACCTTCAGTGCGCATAAAACCCATGGCCCAACAGGTGTAGGGGGGCTTGTTACGCAAAACACGCGAATTGTTCCATTGCTACACGGCGGTGGGCAAGAAAATAAAAAACGCGCAGGCACAGAAAATGTGCGAGGCATCATACACATGGCACAATCCGCAAAAGTGGCAAACAAAAACAAAAACGTGTATCACACACATGTTAAAGAGATAAAAACAATAATATCACAACTCACAAACGAGCTACCAAATACAATAATAAACTCACAGACCTCTGTGACATCACCTTACATCCTAAACATAAGCTTCCTTGGTATAAAGGGAGAGGTACTGGTTCACATGCTGTCCGAGCGTGGTGTGTATGTCGCTACAGGCGCAGCCTGCCATAGCCGAAAAAAAACAAAGACTACACTCGAGGCAATGGGAATGTCACGTGAAATTGCAAACTCAGTGATACGGCTCAGCTTCTCACACTTGAACACAATGCACGAGGCAGAGGCAGCAAAAACGATAATTGCCGACTGTGTTACTCAACTACGCAAACTATGAAAGGAAGCTAACATGACAAAAAAAGTAATCCTCATCAAGTATGGCGAAATTGCATTGCGCAAGGGCAATCGCACATTTTTTGAACACCACCTACTGGATGCGATACGCCACAACCTGCGAACAGAAACACAAGACGGTAGCCTAACCGTAACACGCGAACAGGGACGCTTCCTGGTAGAAAATCCAATCGGCGACGTTGACGCAAAAGCAGTGTTACCACGCATACAGCACATATTCGGTCTCACCCACTTCTGTCTTGCAGTAAAAACAACCGCACGAAACATAGATGAACTAAAGCCCATCGCTCTAGACTTCATGCGTGAAAATGTAGCAGGCAAAACATTCAAAGTCGAAACAAAGCGTAGCGACAAAAACTACCCTCTACTCTCTGGAGAAATATCTGCGGCAATAGGTGAGGAGATATTTACATCCGACCTTGGGCTTACAGTAGATTTGCACACACCCGACACAACACTATGGGTTGAGATACGCAACAATGTATACTTTTATGTAAACAGCATGCCAGGCAGTGGCGGGTTGCCATATGGAACAAACGGCAAGGGCATACTGCTACTTTCTGGCGGGTTCGACAGCCCAGTGGCAGGATACCTTGCAGCAAGGCGTGGGGTAGAAATTGTGGCAGTGTACTTCCATTCACCACCGTTTGTATCCGAACGCGCAGCAGACAAGGTGCGTGACCTAGCTCGAGAGATAGGCAAATATACAGGAAGGATAAAACTCTGTATTGTGCCATTCACAGATGTGCAGTTATTTCTAAAAGAAAGCACCCACCCTCAAAAGCTAACAATAATGTTAAAACGTGCAATGTTAAACATCTCAAGCCGAATTGCAGAAAATGAAAACGCGTTGTGCCTCGTCACGGGTGACAGCGTTGGTCAAGTAGCAAGCCAAACCATGCACAGCATAGCAGCAGTAAACACTTCAACAACAAAAACAATACTTCGCCCGTTATCAACTATGGACAAACAGGAAATAATAGACATAGCACGAAAAATAAACACTTATGACATATCCGCACGCCCATACGACGACTGCTGCACTCTATTTGTAGCCCGCCACCCTGAAAACAAGCCAAGCACAAAAGCGATAGAAAAAATTGAAAGCCAAATTCTAGATAGGCTCGAACCATTACTTGCTAGTGCGCTGGCAGGTACGGAGTACGTACAATTGTAGCGATAGATAAACATTCCCAAAAGAGATTAGATGCGGTATAATTAATACACACATCTATGCTTATTGCATAGACAAATATCACAGAAAGAAGGATACCAACATGACAATTATTAAATATGCAGCGGCCATACTACTGTTAGCAGGCGCGCTGTCACTTACCGCGTGTGGCGAGCCGCCAGACGACAACGGCTACCAACCTCTAGCCCCCGGGGCATATGAAAATGAAACAATAAACTCACAGGAAGAAGGACAAGAAATGCGAGAAGAAATCCCTATTATCCCACCAAAACCAGATAGCCAAATCCCAAACTGGACAGCACCAGGTGACCTACACAACCCGGACGACCTGCCCGTGTTTGAAGGTCCACTAGCATACCGCCTACAACAACCAACCCGCATGTTGCAGCTAGAGCCACTCACACCCGGTGAAGAGCTTGCAATACTACACACGAACCAGGGCGACATCACAATACGCTTCTTCCCAGAAGAAGCACCAATTGCTGTTACCAATTTCAAAACACACGCACGCAATGGCTACTACGATGGACTATTATTCCACCGCGTTATTCCAAATTTCATGATACAAGGTGGGTGTCCACTTGGTACTGGTAGCGGCGGCGAAAGTGTGTGGGGCGACAGGTTCGACACAGAGCGTAGTTTCAATCTGCGGCACTTCCGCGGCGCACTTGCAATGGCACATGCAGGACCAGGTACAATTGGCAGCCAATTCTATATTGTACAAAACAACCAACTAGACACACGCTATATAAGCGAGTTTACAGCAATGAAAGACCATCTCGACGATGTCATTGGCATTCTACCAGACGGCACTCAGGTAACCCTAGGCTGCTGGCATCCGATAGAGGGTCTAGACTATTTTATAGAAAATGGCGGCACGCCACATCTGGACTGGTTCTGGAGCAATGGTCCCCATCCCGTATTTGCACATGTTGTTAGCGGAATGGAAGTAGTTGACACAATCGCAAACACACCACAGGGCGCAAATAACCGTCCAACAGACGACATGATAATAGAACGCATATCTTTCATAATCTATGAGTAAGAGGAGCAGCCATGATATATCTGGATATCGCTGCAACTACGCCACTGCACCCAGCGGCGCGTGAAGCAATGCTACCCTACCTCAGCGAAATTTACGCAAACCCATCAAGCGTTTACACCTCCGCAAGACAGGTGCGCAAAGCTATAGATGAAACCAGACAAATTACAGCAGACGCAATAAATGCAACGCCCGGCGAAATTTATTTCACGGGCAGCGGTACAGAGGCAGATAATTGGGCAGTGCATGGCGCAATTGCCACAGGACGCAAACAAAACCGCAAACATGTCATTACAACGTCTATTGAACACCCTGCCATCCACACACTATGTCAATATTATGAAAAAAATGGAATCGACATAGACTTTGTGCCTGTTGACGCACGGGGTGTCGTTGATGTAAAAGATATTGAAAACGCTATACGCCCAGACACATGCCTTATATCCGTAATGCTCGCAAACAACGAAGTAGGCGCAATCCAGCCAATTGGTGAGATAGGCAAAATTACACGTACACGCGGTATACTTCTACACACAGACGCTGTACAGGCAGTCGGACACATACCTGTAGATGTAGAAGCACTTGGTGTAGATATGTTGTCATTATCCGCACACAAGTTCTACGGCCCAAAAGGTATTGGAGCATTATATATCCGCAAAGGTGCAAACATTGCCCCTTTGATGCATGGCGGCGCACAGGAAAGAGGCCGTCGCCCCGGCACGGAAAATGTTATGGGCATAGCTGGCCTTGGAGCGGCCCTAAAGGCTACAATGGAGACGCTGCCATCTGAATACAAACGCCTCACTCGCCTCCGCGACAGAATGATAAACGAAATACTAACAACCATACCACACACAACTCTTAACGGACCAGCAGACGGTCGCCTCCCCGGCAATGTGAATATCTCATTCCGTTTTATAGAGGGCGAGTCGCTGTTGCTGCATCTGGATATGCATGGTTGCTATGCGTCAACTGGGTCGGCATGTTCGTCTGGTTCGCTAGACCCATCGCATGTGCTAATGGCAATGCAACTACCGCACGAAATGGCAAACGGCGCGATACGTTTTACTCTAGGACGTGAAAATACAATTGACGATATAGACAATCTCATATCAATACTAAAGCCAACCGTACAAAAATTACGCGACCTATCGCCACTATATGACGATTACATTAACAATGTTAGCACAAACATTAACTAAAAAGTTTACGCAGAGTTTACAGAAATGAGGACAACATGGAGTACAGCACAAAGGTGATGGATCATTTTGCTAACCCACGCAATGTTGGCGAAATTGAGGATGCAAGCGGCATTGGCAACGTTGGCAACGCCAAATGCGGAGACATTATGCGCGTATACCTAAAAATTGATGGCGACATCATTGTTGACGCAAAGTTTAAGACATTTGGTTGCGGGGCGGCCGTTGCCACATCAAGCATTGCAACAGAAATGGTAAAAGGCAAAACAATACAAGAAGCCTTAACCATTACAAACAAGTCCGTAATGGAAGCTCTTGATGGCCTGCCTCCTACAAAAGCACACTGCTCTGTGCTAGCAGAGGAGGCATTGCAGTCCGCACTATGGGACTATGCACAAAAACAAGGACTTACCATAGACGGGCTAAAAGAACCAAAACCTCATGATCATGAATAAAACTAACACCTATTGCCATTCTTGTGGTATAATATAAGCACAACGAATGCGGAGGAATAGTATGTACAAAAAAGGCGACAAGATTGTATACCCGCTATATGGCGCAGGTATAATCGAAGACCTTGAAGAAAAGGATATCGACGGCAGCATACTAACCTATTACGCACTTAACATTCCCGTGGGTAACCTAACCATAAAAATTTCTGCTGCAAAGGCAGAAAGTCTTGGTGTGCGCGCGGTTTTACAAAGCGACATAGTAATGGCGGAGCTAACAAGCATTTCGAGTATGGTTATCGATATGCCCGACAACTGGAATTTACGCTACAAAGAAAATATGGAGCGCATAAAAACAGGTGAATTACCACAAGTTGCAATTGTATTCCGCAGCCTACTTCTACGCGAGCGTGAGCGTGGGCTTTCCACTGCGGAAAAAAAGATGATGACAACGGCAAAACAAATACTCCTATCCGAGCTTATACTGTCGTTGGACATAGACAAGCAAGAGGCCGAGGATATATTGAACGAGACAATTAACTAGTGCATGGTTTCGGGCGTGTAGCACGTCCGGCAACCGTGCTTTTTCATTAACAGGAGGATGTAAAAATGCTAAAAAATATCACTCTGCACGTTGTATCAGACTACAGCGCGCTAAGCACAGCCGCAGCAAAATTGTTTGCCACATATGTTGCTGCAAACCCTGTTGGCACATATGGCTTTGCAACCGGTGGCACACCCGAAGGCATGTATGAAGAGCTATGTAAGATGTCAGAATCAGGCAAGCTTGACCTTACAAAAATAACCGCATTTAACCTCGACGAATACGTAGGACTAGCACCCAACGACCCGCAGAGCTATGCTTATTATATGGAAAACCGACTGTTTAACCGCACAGGTGTGCCTATGGCAAACCGTCACATTCCAAGCGGCATTGCTCAATGCCCAAACACTGAATGCAACAAATACGAAGAACTAATTCACAAATGTGGCGGTATAGACTTGCAAATACTCGGTATTGGCACAAACGGGCATATAGGCTTTAATGAGCCAGAAAACACGTTTGCGGGGCAAACATCACATGTGGCCCTCGCGGAAGAAACTATTAACGTAAATGCACGTTTTTTTGACGATATAAACGATGTTCCGCGTTACGCCATTAGTATGGGTATGCAAACTATTATGATGGCAGAAACCCTACTACTGCTTGCAAGCGGCGATTCTAAAGCAAAAATACTGAAGGAGGCACTGCTTGGCTCTATAACCCCACATGTACCAGCAAGTGTTTTACAAATGCACCGTAAATTGATTGTAATTGCCGACAAGGCCGCCACAAAGTATATATAGCAAAGTTTACACACAGGTGAGACACATGACGGAAAATTCACTAAACAGAGGAACATCTTTTGTGCGACAAGCCGCGATACTAGCCGCGGCTTCTCTTTTTGTGCGTTTTATCGGGTTCATATATCGCATACCCCTCACCAACCGCATTGGTGATGAAGGTATTGCATATTATATTGCAGCATACTCTGTGTACACATTTGCTATCGCACTCTCCTCTGGAAGTTTGCCCGCAGCGGTTAGTAGGCTGGTTAGCGAGCGGATAGCTCGCAGGCAGTACCACAACGCCCACACCATGTTCAAGCAGGCAATGATATTTGCAGTTACACTTGGTGGCATTTGTGGACTTTTTATGTTTGTTGCCGCTAATCAACTTGCCGCATTGGTTAGCGCACCAGGGGCTGCTGCGGCTGTGCGAACACTTGGTCCAACAATGCTTGTTGTTGCACCTCTTGCCGTCTTTCGTGGCTATTTCCAGGGCATGAAAACCGCGTTGCCCACAGCAATATCACAAATAATTGAACAAATATTCAAGGTTATATTTACGTTATGGCTTACTGCGCTATTCTTCGATGCCACAAACCTTGGCCCTGCCGTTGCCGGTGCAACAGCAGGTACAGGTATTGCTGGGGTTGCCGGGCTGTTGGTTGTTGCATTTATGTATATTTGTGTACGCAGCAGGCTTCTATCAAGGGCAAAAAGAGATACACAATACCATCTGGACGAGTCAAAATTTACGCAAATTGGGACACTAATGTATACCGCACTGCCAATTATAGTAAGTATGGTCATTTTCAGCTCATCAAATATTTTGGACTTGCGCATGGCAATAAACCGAATGATATCATCTGGTGCGTTTACAACAGAAGAAGCACGTACACTTGTCGGCCAATTTACGGGCAAATTTCTATTGCTAACCACCCTACCGATATCATTATCGGTAGCATTATCTTCTGCAGTAATTCCGGAAATAACATCATCTAATGTTGAAATGGACATAAGTGCCGTAAAGCAAAAAACAAATATGGCTTTGCGGCTTTCCATGATGCTATCCATTCCTGCCGCAGTTGGACTTGCCGTACTTGCAGACCCAATTATCGCTCTATTGTTCCCTGGCCACCCCGATGGTGGCTGGTTGCTACGATATGGCGCAGTTAGCATAATTTTTATCGCACTTGTGCATGTTCTAACAGGTGTGCTGCAAGGACTAGGGCTTGTAAAGCTGCCAATGATTGCGGCATTTTGCGGTGTAGTAATTAAAATACCAATAAACCACGTGCTAATAGGAGTCCCACGCATTAACGTGCTTGGCGCAGTGATAAGTACAATTGCATGCTTTGTTCTTGCAGCAGGAATAAATATGTACTTCCTATACAAACACACAAAAATACTCCCCAGCTTTTCCGCCGCATTTGTAAAACCGTTACTAGCATCCGGCACAATGGGGATGGTTTGCTTTGTGGCATACAACTTAGCAGCAATTATTATACCAACATGGGCAGCAACCATAGGCGCATTGGTTGCCGGCGGCCTGTCATATATTGCATTCATGTGCATTATCAAAGGGTTCAAGAAAGAAGACATACAAGCAGCCCCGCTTCCAAGGCCGGTACGCAAACTGCTACAAAGATTTATATAGTAGACTTCTTCCGAAATAGAAATCAAGCACGCGAAAATGCTCCCTAGTTCCAGGAAGACGGTGCCTTGTCTGCCGGGCGTAACATTTTTGCGTGCGTTCGGTAATTTCGAAAGAAGTCTACTATAGCTTGTACAAATTTGTGCCATTCGTGATGTAGGATGTGATTAGTGAATACAAAAAATAAGATTGAAGAATATAGAGACCATGATATAATGGTATTACATGCGTAAGAATAATAAAGGGAGATAACCATATGAATGGCAAGCCCGAAATTTCAGAAGCCGAATATCAAGTAATGAAGTCAATTTGGTCAGCGGGTATTCCTCTCAATACCAACGAAGTTGTTGAAAGATTGGAAGTGTTTACATCATGGAAACCCAAAACTATTCACACCTTACTATCACGGCTAGTAAAAAAGGGTGCATTACAATACAAGAAAGATGGTCGTGTATTTGTCTACACGCCACTCGTAAAAGAATCTGACATCTTAGCAAAAGAAAATGACAACTTCCTTAATCGGTTTTATGGTGGGGCATTGGACTCAATGGTTGTGAACTTATTGGAGCAAGATAAACTCTCGGACGATGATATTTTAGCGTTAAGGGAACTTTTAGACGAGAAATTATCGGTCTGGTCGCAGGCAGGGCCTGCTGCCCTCCCATGCCGCCGGGAAAGACGGTAATGCCAATGAGTTCATTTGTATTCCATTTTGCGATGGCAACTTTTATATCTTCGGTTGGCATAACGCTTATTTTGCTTGTGAAAAAAGGATTCAAAAAACATTTGTCTGCGAGAGGACAGTACAATCTGGGGTTTTTGTATTTTGCTTTGTTAATAATACCCTTTATTCCTAGCAGCTTTATTTCTTCGTTAAACATAGGGAGCTCGACAAATTTTTTTAGCCATAATGGAAGAATAACTAACGGTTCTGGTGGTACTGAACTTGTAACCGTATATAATAATGGTTGGTTGCAGGATTTTGCGTTGGCAGTAGACCGCACCACTCCGGGATATGCCCCAATAATTGTCGGGAGTATATGGATTGTCGGCATCATCGCATTTACTATAATTGCTTTCATATGCTACCGAAAGTTATGCCTAATCAGAGAATCGGTAAAACCCTTAAATAACGATGACGAACTTCTATCGTTATTTTCTCGCTGTAAAGCAGACGTTGGTATCAAAGACAATGTATTGATAGGTTCGTCTATTATTGTGAAAACGCCTATGACAATGGGGTTTTTTAAGCCTATAATTATTTTGCCCGCAAAGAAAATGATGCCGGATGATATGCGCTATGCCATATTGCATGAACTGAACCATTGCAAAAAAAGAGATATTCAAGTCAATTGTCTCATGTGCATATTTCAGATTCTGTATTGGTTTAATCCTTTAGTTTACATTGCTTTTCGCCAAATGCGAATGGATAGAGAATTAGCGTGTGATGCTTCTGTGTTGAAGATGCTCCCTAAAGGACATCGTGAGGAATACGGATATGCTTTATTAAACTTTGTGAGCAGTCTTTCTCACCAGCCTACGCATCTTTTCGCTACGAATATGGGAGGTTCAAAACCTCAAATTGTGAACCGTGTAAAGCACATCACTTCATATGTAAAGGAAACAGGTCTACTTAGAGCAAAAAGCATTTTTATTTTTACACTAATGGGAATTCTTGTTTTGTGTAAAATACCAATTGTTTCTGTCCTTGCGAACAGTGATGATAGCCGAGTTAATTTTCATGCCGAAAATGTAGTGTACAACGACTTTTCAGACTTTTTTGATGCATTTGAAGGAAGTTTTGTCCTTTATAATTTGAATGAAAGTGCATACACAATTCACAATAGAGACATGAGCGTAACAAGGGTATCGCCAAATTCAACCTATAAAATATTTAGCGCACTTATCGCCTTAGAAATGGGAATTTTGGAGGCACACGATACCGAG
>Ga0123355_10000839_pt1 | contig 42274 bp, 39 predicted proteins | sample TergutEmb28metaG_3_FD_89872 | JGI IMG/M metagenome (GOLD analysis project Ga0123355, IMG submission 89872) | Embiratermes neotenicus P1 segment gut microbial communities from Petit-Saut dam, French Guiana - Emb289 P1 | ecosystem: Host-associated > Arthropoda: Insects > Digestive system > Gut ...
GACATTTGTTTGTCGTCAGAGCCGGGATGAAAAGACGCATGAAAAGGTGTGGCCTCGTTACTTGCCCTTATCTTACACGAGGTTTTTTACGTAAATATCCGGAACGGTTCTGAGAATTTTTCCCGGAATTCTTCTTGGAATCGTGTCGTTATTTTCATAAAAACACACCGAAAAGCCTCGATGATGCCGGTTTGCCGTACCGAAGCGCAAGCCGCTATATTAAAGGGTACTAAAAAACCCCGATTTTTGAGTCGGGGTTTTTGATTCACTACAATGAAATCGAATATTGTTCCGGCTTCGAGGGAATGTGTCGCCGCCGACATGTGTCCCCGGCGTCCGCTAATAAATATAAATCGCTTGGTTATCTCCGTCCCAACGGACGTTCATGCCGAAAACCTGCGATACATAACGCAACGGCACAAAAGTGCGTCCTGCTTCGATAACGGGAGTTCCCATATAATCGCCGTCGGCATCGTAGAGGGGTACGCCTACCGGCAATGCGGCGGAAAGTGCGCCGCGCTCGAATACGACGGTGCTTGTTGCTTCAATCCAGTCGATTTCCGCGCCGAGTCCCGTTGCAATTGCCCGGAACGGAACCATCGTGCGGCCGTCCTCAATAAAAGGTGCGGCTTCGAGGGTTTCCGCAACGCCGCTGCTTGTAAAGTTCAACGAGCCTACCTGAAAGCGCATGGGCGCGGATTCGGGGGTGGGTTGTATCGGCGGAACGGTCGGTGCGGGCGTTGCTGTCGGCGGAGGAGTCTGCGTAGGCGGAGAGAGGGTGGGTTCGGGTGCGGGCGAAGGCGGCGGCGGCGTCGGAGGAGTCGTAGGGGTGGGCGACGGCGGTAACGGCGGCTCGGGCGTCGGTGTAGGCGAGGGCGTCGGTGTCGGTGTTGCGACCGGTTCCGCGCCGCAATTTGCGCAACCGCTTTGCGAACAAATTATATTACTGCCGTAGCGAAGGCACAGCGCGTCAACAACGCCGCGACCGGTGCTGAACTCCGAGCCGCCGAAGCCTTCTATTACAAGCTGAACCTCGTGCAGTTCCGCGTTGAGGGAGAAACTCGCCGTGTGAGTTCTGCCGGCGGCTTGAATTGTTTGGGGCGGAATCAGGTCTGCCCATGCTTCGAAGTGGGCGGAAACGTCAATCGTGCCGCTGAGGGGAGCGGTTGAGCCGCGTCCGCGCGCGGGGCCTTGGCGCACACTGTAAATTTGCAGGAACGTGTACATTCCGCCGCCGCCGATAAACGGCTGTTGGATGCGCCAGTTTGTAATGATGTCGTACGTGTGACCGTTTGCTTCAACCGTGCCGTGATTGATGATATTTCCCTGCCCGGCGGCACGACCCGGATGCCAGTCAATCCAACTGTCGATGATATACCATTCGATATACGGGCCGCGCGTCCAACCGTAAATACCGAAGTACGTCGCGCCGCGAGTTGTTTGGAACGCGGATGCCTCGTAGGCCAATGAAATATCACCTATGCTCGAAATACGCGTGTTGCGCGGAAAACGCCGCCCTACGCGGAAAAGCGTGTTGTACGTTTGCGTCCATTCGCCGGCGAAAGAGCCGTCGGGGTTGATTGTCATTTCGATGCCTTCCGCGCCGCGATGGTCGGTCCAGGCTTCCCAGTCGAAGCCATTCATGCGGGTTGCGTTGGTGCTTGTAGCGTTGCGCGTAAGCACGCGAGCCTGATTTGCCTCTGCCGGCAATGAAAAAATCACCGCACCCGCCATCAAAAATGCGGCGGCAAATGCAGTGATTTTTTTTGCGATACCTGAAAATTTCATTCGTGAATCCTCCTTATATTGCGGTTTGCCGAAGCGCAAACCGCTGTGGAATAATTTATGCAAGGTTATCACAAAAATTCGGCGTACGCAAAATTGTGAAGTTTTCGTGGGGGTTCGGGGCGAAGCCCCCAAAATCTTATTCATGCGTTTGTCGCCGGCAAGTGTCGCCGAGCGGACATTTTTCGCAAAGCGGATTGCGTTTGCGGCAGAAATCCTTGCATGTGTAAACAATTGCGGCGTGATAATTATTGTAGAGTTGCACGTCACGCGGCAAATTCGCCTCAAAATGCGCCTTAACCGCATCGTAACCCTTGCCCGCATCAATCGGATGCCGCGCACAAATCCGCATGGTGTACGCATCAATTACAAATGTCGGCAGACCGAAGGCGTACAGCAAAATCGAATCGGCGGTTTCTTTTCCGACGCCTTTTACGGCGAGAAGTTCCGGGCGTAAAATTTCAAGAGCGCGCGGCGCGGCGACATCGAAATTATATCGCGCGAACCATTCGGTTACCGATTTCAAATACGTCGCCTTTTGGTTGAAAAATCCGGCAGGGCGAATGACGTTTGCAAGTTCGGAAGGCGAGGCGTCAAGTACAAATCGGGGCGTGAGATTTTCCCCGAAATTTGCGAGTGCTTTTTCCACATTGCTCCACGCCGTGTTTTGCGTCAAAACCGCGCCGACAATCATTTCATACGGCGACTTTGCCGGCCACCATTGCAAATCGCCGTAGTGCGCGTTCAGTTTTTCGTAAATTTCCGACACGTTGCTCATCGGGCCGCGTTATCCGTAAATAAAATGCCGTTGAGATGGTCAATTTCGTGGCAAAGCGTTGCCGCAAGAAACCCTTCGCCCGTTACGGTGACGGGTTCGCCGTTTCGGTCGAGCGCGGAAACGGTTACCCTTGCGGGGCGTTCCGCATATCCGCGCGGCGCGTCCGGCGCGATTGACCCTTCCAAAACGCGCTGTGTTTCGGTGCTTGCCTCCGAAACAGTCGGATTGATGAGTTCGATGCAGCGAACGCCGTCGTTTTCAAGCACAATCACCGCACGCCGCAAAACGCCGACATGAACGGCGGCGCAACCGTAGCCCTTCGCGCGCGCGAGGGTGTCGCGCATGTCGTCCAGAAGCGTGTGCAGGCGGCTGTCGAATTTTGTGACCGGTTTGGAAATTTTGCGAAAAAGCGGGTCGTTCCAATTTGTAAGGTTTCTGATTGCCATGAAAGCCTCCGATATACTATGTGTTTATCATGTCAAGAAAAACTTGCGGGCTGACCACCTTCGCAAGTTGCGGATGGATTTGCAAATATGAATTATCGTTAGTAACGATGCAATCTATATCTTCTTTTTTGGAACAGACGGTTACTAAGGCATCTTCAAAGTCTGTTACGGGCAAAATTAGGGCATTAGTACAGTCATTGCCGTCAACAGCTATAATTCCGAGCAGATGCAACAGCTGACTTATGGCTTTCCTGCCCGTGCTGTCACCCAACTTTTTAGCCGTTACATAATAAATGTCTGTAATGCTGCTTGCTGTGGTAAAGGCTTCAATCTTTTCCTGATAAATCATCTCGAAGATGCGCCTTGCTGAATCTGCACCAGGTTGCCTGAGAAGGAAAAAATCCAAAATGACATTCGTATCGACCATTATTTTCATTTTGATAAAATCCTTTCCTCTCTCTCTTTATCCGAATCAACCTCGAACCCTGCAAGTATACCGTTAAGTGAAACAAATGCGTTTTTCTTTTCTTCTGCTGAAGAATTTGACGTATATTCCTGTTGGTTTAAAGCCAGTTCAAAGGGAATTTTTTGTCGGCGGCTTACCATTTTAATGTAAATGTTTAATCCCGTGGCAAAAGTCATTCCCAACTCCCTGAAAACTTGCTCGGCTTTTTGTTTGTCGTCGTCATCTATGCGCAGAGTATAGTTTGTAGTAGCCATTTTCAGCTCTCCTTCTGTTTTTGTCTTGTTTCATTATGTCAGCAATTTTACGTAATATGCACATGGTTTGCAAGTCAGCTTTGATGTTCATTTTCCGCGCAAACAAAAAACCTATCGTCAGCTTGCGGCCACCGATAGGTTTTTTAAGTTTCATTCATGCGTTACGGCTTCGAGGGAACGTGTCGTTGCTTACAATATGACTTCGGCGTTGAATGTGTCGTTGCTGACATGCTTCCCCGGCTCACCGGGCGCGGATGCACTGAACGGCTTCGAGAGAATGCCTTCGCCGCTGTGATTTGCCCCCGGTTCTCACCGTGCGCTTGGCGCACTAGCCGACGATGATGTGAGCTGTGCGTGTTGCGTCGTTCCAGTCAACAATTGCGCCGAAGAACTCGCTGATGAAGCGAAGCGGTACCATCGTGCGTGAGTCGATAATTTGTGCGGGAACGTCCATGCCGGGAGTAAATGCGCCGATTGCGAAAGTCAGCGTTCTGTCGGCAGTGGTGAGTGTTACTTCGTGTGTGGCGTCGTTCCAATCAACCTCTGCGCCGAGTGCGTAAGCAACAAAGCGAACGGGAAGAAGGGTTCTGCCGCCGATAACTGCCGGCTCAACGTCCATGATGATTAAGTCAAGGTTGTCGGCAAGGTCGGTGATTACGTTCGACCCGATTGACACAGCCAAGCGGTTAAGGGTTTCTACATATTCGATTGTAAATTCGCCTGTAACCGGTGCGGTGAAGGTAAATTCGCCTGTAAGGGGGTTGATTGCTCCGCCGAGAATATTTCCGTCGACATCGAAAGCAACGAAGCGATACAGGTTAAAGCCTTCAACTGCCGCGCTGTCGAGAGTTGCGGTTACAACAAACGGGCCGGAAACAGCGGAAGAAACGGTAACAATCGTTACGCCGTAGTCGCCTGCGCGAACCTCAACGTTGACGGTTGTATCAACGGGAGGAACAACAGGAACATCGCCGGGAACATCGGGGCGAACGGGCGGTTGAACCGGACGAGCCGTTACCCAACCGATGAATCCGCCGGAGGGACGGTTTGCGCCGCCGCCTGCGGGAGGACGACCGGTAGTGCCGCCGCCGGCCGGAGCCGCTGTAACGGTTACTGTGGTGGTTGCGTAAAATCCGCCTTCGTCAGTTCTTACGGAAATTGTTGCCGTACCGGGCGATACGCCTGTAACAACACCGGTTGCTGAAACGATTGCAACCGTATAGTCGTTTGTGTGCCATTGAATCGCCGGGTTTGTTGCGTTAGCGGGAGCAACTGTTGCGGTAAGAGTTGTTGTTGCGCCAACACGAATGCTTGCGTTTGCGGGGGAAACGGTTATTCCCGTAACGGGAACTGTTGCCGGGCCGCATGTGCAAATCGGGAAAATTACGAGGTCGGTAAGAACCAGGTAAAGCCCGAGCTGACTGGGTTGACGTACAAGCTGCACTGTGGGGAATCCGCTCCAGTGAGCTGTTTGCGCCGCGCCTAAATCAGCCGCTGTTATGTCGTGAGAAATTTGGAAGGGTTGGTCTGTTCCGCCGACTTGAAGGTTAACGGTTACTAAATTGTCGCCGGGGGTGTTGCCGCCAACGCCGGGACGGAAACCGACGCCGGGGCCGCCTGAGTGAGCTGCCGTCATTGTTCCGCGAATATATCCTTCGGCTGCAATGCGATAACCCTGCTGAACATTAAGGCTGTTTGCTCCGGTAAGGCGCATAAGAACGCCGTGCGTACCGTAACCGGTTGCGTTGCCCGTGCCTGAACCCGGAACAAGCATTTGCCACTCGTTGCCGGCATTTACGATTCTGATGTTTTGGTTGCCCGTATTCCAGAAAGGCCACCGTCCGCTGTTGTCCGCAAAATTCAACAAGCCTTCGCCGTGAGCGGCAAGCCATGCTTGGAAATCAAAATCGGTGGGGTTTGTGCAAACCACCGGCGGGAGGGGCGGGGGACCTGCTGCGCCGAGGCGTTCGATTACGATGCTCGTAATTGTCATGTTGCCGATTGACGGGGGAGCAGTACGAAGCCTTATTCTCGGAGGACTAACGCCGCCGCCGAGAGTGTCGGGAATATCGGAGAGTGAGAAGTCCATGGAAATGCCCGTAACAGTACCGGCTACGTTTCCTGTTTCCCACGGTGCGCTTGACAACGGCCAAGAAAATTGGAATCCGTCGGGAGCGTTACCGACAACGGTTATGCGATAGTTGCCGTCCGCCGTGAGACCTTTGTCGTCAAGGCGAATGTCAAGCGAGTTCCAAGACTCTCCGCGTCCGCGAATAAGAAGCGCGCCGCCTGCATAGTCGAAGCCGAAGGTTGCGAATCCTGCTTGAGTGCTGCCGGGTGCTGCCGCTTGTACGCCGCCGAATACTCCGCCGGCAGGGTCATTCAGGTCGGAAACAAGCCCGGGGGTAACTTCAAGTTCCCAAATAATGTCGCCGGGTGTACCTGTGCCTGTGCCGGCATTTTGGCAATGCGCACAGCGGGTTGCGCCTGTTGTGCAAATCCAATTGTTGCCGTACACAACGCAAAGTGCGGTTACGTGGCCTTCACCGGTGCTGTTTGCCGCGCCTGCAAAGTTTTCAACAAGCATGGTTAATTCGTGAAGCACTAAGTTGCTTGACCAGTCAGCCACCGTGCCTGTTCCGGCGTGAGTTACCAAGCCGATGTCGTTCCATGCGTCAAAGTGAGCTGATACGTCAATCGTTCTTGCAAGCGGGGTTGTTACCGGTCCGGTAAGTCTGCCGCCGCGACGAACGCTGAAAATTTGCAGGAAAGTACGTGTGCCTTCGATAGAGGGCATATCTTCTCTCCATGCGGTAAAGATGTCGTAGGTTGAGCCGTTTGCGGTTACTGAGCCGCGATAGACATATTGTCCGCGATTTACTCCTGCGACGTCGGTTATTCCGCCGACAATCCAGTTGCGCCAGTAATCTACAATGTACCACTCAATTAAATGGTCAGTACCGGCTGTTGCTGTTCTTGCCCAACCGTAAAGACCGAGGTACGACGGACCGTTATTGGTTGTAAATTCATCAACCGTGTAACGAACGGACATATCGCCGATGTCGGCAATACGTGTGCCGCGCCCCGGGAAATCTCTGCCTGCGCGGAAAAGCACGTTAAATGTGTTAGTCCATACGCCGGAGAAAGAACCGTTCGGGTAGGTTGTCATCGTTGCAGAGCCGATATTATCTTGGAACCACAGTTCAAAGTCCCAACCGTTTTCGCGCCATCTGCGATTCGTGGTTTGAACCGTACCTGTCGGCGGCACCAGAGTTGCACCCGGACGCGGCGGAGGCAATACTGCGGGCAAGCCGCCTTGTTCCGCAACTTCGATTGAGAAAATGTCGAAGTTCATATTTGTGCCTGCGCCGTTTGACGTAATGCGGAATCTGTCCCAAAGTGCGGGAGGCGTTCCGCCCATGTCCGTTGCACGGTTTACAGTGCGTGTTATGGTAAATTCGCCGTCGGTTGAAACGGATACGGGTGTACCCCAACCGAAGCCGGGCATACTTTGAAGCATAAGTGTTGCACCGGCGGGGGCGTTACCGGCAATGCGTCCGGTTACACGAACATCGTAGACGCCGGTAGCAGACATAAGGCCGGCAAACATTACATCCACGCCGTCCCAGTCGTTGGGGCGATTTGTTACGCGAATATAATTGTAGCCGCTGTACGTGCGAACGGTAAGAATTGCGCCGCCGCTTCCCTGCAACGGTGCGGAGGTTGTAAACGTATCTCCTTCTGCCATCGCTTGGAACGCCGCGAGGTCTGTTAAGCAGAATATGACGGACGGTCCGGCTGCGGTTGCGGGGAATACTGCCGTAACAACGCCGGCGTTTGCGGCATTTGTTGCGGTTGCGCCCGCTACGGTGAATGCATTTGCGGCAACGCCGTCAAGCGTATAACCTGCTGCGGGAGTAATTGTAATAACTGCTCTGTAAACAGAGTCGGACGAGAAGGTCGCGCCGGCGGCAAGTGCCGTTCCGCCGGTTGCGCCGGGGAACCACTGAATTGCTGCCGTCCATTGTACGTTAGGAGCAACACCGCCGCCTGCTGCTGCTGTTGCGGGGGCTGCGCCGGTTACGGGAGCGGTTACGCCCGTGATTGCAAATGCGGTTACGGGTGCGGCGGCTGTTGCGGGGAATACCGCTGTTACTTCGCCGCCTGTGCGGGTTACTGTTGTTGCGCCGGCTACGGTAAAGCCGGGGTTTGCAACGCCGGTAAGAGTCACGCCTGTTCCGGTGGCTATTGTAGTAACTGCTCTGTAAACCGTACCTGCGGTGAAGGTCGCGCCGGCGGCAAGGCCGGTATCATCGTTAAACCACTGAATTGCAGATGCCGTCCATTGAGTGCCGCCGCCTGTGGGAGCGGTTACAACGGGAGCTGCACCGGTTGCGGGAGCTGTTATGCCGTCGATTGCGAGAAGTGTAACCGGAACGGAAGCAACACCGAGAGTCGCCGTAAATTCTGCCGTTACCACGCCGGAGTTTGCTGCATTTGCTGTCCATGCGTTCACTATGGTAAAGGCATTGGCGGCAACGCCGGTTAATGTCCAACCGGGTTCAGGGGTTATTGTAATTTCCGCGCGGTAAGTCGTAAACGCAGAGAATGTCGCGCCGGCGGGTGCATTTGTTGCATCGTTAAACCATGCTATTGATGCAGTCCATTGTCCGAGGTCGCCCGTTACGGTTGTTGACGGAGGTTCGTTATAGGCGGGTACGGTTACGCCGATTGCCAAAGCGGTAATCGGTGCGGCTGCGGTTGCGGGGAATACTACGGTAATTACGTCGGCGTTTGCGCCTGTTCCGCGAGCCACGGAAGTTGCGCCTGCTACGGTATACGCCGTCGGATGTTCAAAACCTGCTGCCGGTGTAATTGTAAATTCGGCTCTGTAAATTTGTCCGCCGGTGAATGCTGCGCCTGCGGCAAGTGCAGTACCGCCGGTCGCGCCGGGATACCATGTAACAGTGCCGGCAGTCCATTGCGTTAAGCCGCCTGTGGGTGCTGCTGTTGCGGCAACGGCGTTCACAACGGGTGCGGTTATTGTGATTGCTGTTTCAGTGATGGGGACAATCGCCGGTATTGCCGGCGGCCAAAAGTTTTCGGTTGCCGTGATGTTGACGGTATCTGCAACAACTACGGCATCTTGGTCAAGATTGCTTCCCACAATTATGCTGTAGATGTAGAAGCTCAAATCTGCGGCGCGTGTGGCTTCCGTTCCGGGACCGGCAAAAGCATTTACCGCTATCCGGAATGACGTGCCCGTGGCTACGCCTTCGATTGTGAATGTGCTGCCCGGTGTGCCGGCTATTGCCGTCGCTCCGGTACCGCCATCCGAGAGATTTATAGCACCGTCAAGCGAGGCGTCTTGTATCCAGTTTGCGCCCCTTCTGCCGGTGATTCTGACAGTATCTCCGGCTTGTACGCCGGTAACGTTTAAGCCGTGCCAGTTCAGACCTCTGCCGTGAACATAAATAAAGTTACGGTCTGTGTGTGTTCCGTAGGTTGCGGTATGAACAACCGAGCTTGCGCCGGTTAAGTTAAGACCGCCCGCTAAAGTTGTTGCGTTTGCGGCAAGAGCTTGAAACGCTGTATTTCCTGCTAAGTTGAATGATATTTCCTGCGGCCCTACGGGCGGACGGTAAATTATCATGTCATCTATGCTGAAAAGGAAATCGGTTTGTGCGCCGCCCCATCTGTTCGGAAGCAAACGCATTCCGTCTAAATCGGCAGCAGTTAAAGTGTGGGTTATGGTGAACGGAGATACAAGGTCTGCTGAAGCGCGAATATTTGCGTCCGCCGTTGCGCCTGTTGCTTGGAATAATGCAAGCCGACCTCCGGTTAAGCGGTCACTTACAATACGACCTCTCAACATTAAAACATCGCCGGCTTGTATACCGGTGAAAACAGAAGCGGGAATCATAATACCGTTGCCGCCTGTAGCCGATACGTTAGCGGTTACATGCGTAGTTGTTACTACGTTTAACGCCGCCGTTCCGACTGCGGTAAACGGGTGAGTTGCAGCGGCAAGGGAGAATTGTACATCCCGACCGGTTCTGTCGATTAAAGAGTGCGCGCCTTCAAGCGACGGCGGGGTAGCGAGAACAACGCTCGGCGTAGCTCCCGAACCAACTACAGCCGGAGCTAAATCGCCAAAGTTTGCTGCTGTAGCGAGTTCTGCTTGCAGGTCAAACACAGGTACTCCGGCATCTGTAAGGATGATGATTTGGTACACACGGAAATCTACGGTGTCCATTCCCGGTCCGTTGCCTTGAATCCGAATGCCGTTGGCAGCCGCTACGGGGCTTATGACGTAGCCGGAACGCGCCCAACCTGCCGTTGCTACATCATGCGCGGCAAACGGGAAGCCGGCTGTATGGAACATGAAGGCGTGGTTGTGCCAACCATCGTTATCCATTCCGTGGCTTTGAGCTTGACCGGGGTCGGTTATTTGCCACCCGCCGGGCTGTTCATTCAATATTACTTGGCTTCCGCCGGCCAACGTTTGAGTATCAACAACGATGGAGCCGTGGATAAATATTTGGTGCGTTTCTTCCAACAATGCGGGTGAGATGTCGAAACCGTTGTCATTCGCATTTCTGCCGGTAGAAAGGATGTGAGTCACTGCCGACGCGGGCGCAATCCCCACAAAGTTGCTGAGAAGGGGAAGTATGTCGTCGAAAGTGAAGTCGGGTACGTAATCGTCGTCATAACCGTAGTCGTCGTCGTTAGCGTAGTCGTCGCCGTCCGGGTCGCCGTTAGCGTAGTCATAACCGCTATCGTCGCCGTTAGCGTAGTCATAACCGCTATCGTCGCCGTTAGCATAGTCATAACCGCTATCGTCGCCGTTAGCATAGTCATAACCGCTATCGTCACCGTTAGCGTAGTCATAACCGCTATCGTCGCCGTTGGCATAGTCGTAACCGTTGCCATCGTTGCCGTTGGCATAGTCATAACCGCCGGCATCGCCGTTGGCATAACCATTTGCATCGGCATAGTCGCCGCCGCCGGCATCAACGATTGCATCATCGGAGCCGGGAGCATCATAGTTTGCAGAGGCGTAACCGTTGTCGTTTGCGTCGTCGTAGGCGAAGGCTGTTACGGGTATTACGGAAACCACCATAACCGCCGCAAGCAACCATGCCAAAATACGTTTGTTTCTTATTGACATTGTTTGAATCTCCTCTCTTCTTCCTTGTTTTATGTTTCAATATGCCGAAACCGTGCATTCGCAAACTCATCGCCCTTCGGCGATTTTACCCCCCCCTTTAACCGCGCTGCGCCCGAGCATCGGGCGTTTATCCTCCTTTCCGGTAAAAATGCGATTTTTGAAGCGGGGCTGCCGCGCATAACGGTTTAGTGCCTGTTTAAAAGCGGTCGCTCGTGTTCCTCAAAAACAGAGAATATTTCACTATGCAAAATTGTATCAATTGTCACGGCAAATTCGTCGCTTTTCCTGAATATTTCCGCGATATAAGCCACTCCGCTTTCCAAAACCTCGGAAATTAAAGCGATTTCGCCCGTGTTTAATTTTATTTTGTCGCCGTCTTTAACCATATTCAGCTCTCCTATTTATCAACGTAAACAGACGTTAAGCGCATTTCTCCTGTTGCCTTAATTTAAGGCATAGAGCGTAAATTTTTCTATAGGTATAACGGCGTTGTCGGCTTTCGGCAGAAGATTTTTCATGTTGTAATCAGCCACTATACTATCCCACCGCTTTAATTTCTTCAATTCTGTCCGGCACAGTGATTACTAATTTAATATCAGCTTTATGCCCGTGTTCCGTTTCGGCAATGTCTTGTACGGCTATTTTCACCCGTACAACCAGCGCGTCAAAAGAGCCTTCCTCAAGTGTAATTTTCAGTTCCTCACAGCTTGCAATCCACATTTTATCGATATATTCAAAAACTGTTTTGAATTGTTTCATATTCATGCCTCCCTCTGAAACTATACAACACGCCCTAAAGCGGGGTTGTCGCGCATGACGGGTTTGTTACTCAACTTCACGTAATTCTTTAGCCCAATCCGACAAACCGTTTCGCATAATAAGCTCAGGCGTTACGTTATTTATTTTTGCATATTCACAAAAAGTCGCCCAATCATCCTTTGTGACGGAAATTTCCACCTTTGTCATCAACTTGTTAAAATGAGGATTCTTAACAGAACGCTCAAAATCTTTTTCGGTCAACTCTCTAATCAATTGCCATACCTCTTTTCATAAAGCGCGGCTTCGTTCTTTGTTGCACGCCTTGCGGAAATTATTCGGATTATGTCTCCGCTGTTTCTGTAGCAGTGGCACACCGTAAGTTCCCTTGTTTTGCTGCTTATTCCAATGATTATATATCTGTCCTCGACCTCGGAATGTTCCTCATCGAACATTTCGAGAGCCATTTCATCTTGAAATACTGTTTCAGCTTCCTTGAAGTCTACACCGTGCTTTTTTATATTGCTTTTGTTTTTATCGGGATTCCAATCAAATCTCACTATATCTCCCTCCGACACTTGACAGCAAAAATATGTTCGCATATAATATGTGCAAGTCGGAGCAAAAGCTCGCTATCGTGTGCCGCATATTATACGCGCGGCGGCGCATGGGGCAACTGCTTTCGATAGGTTCAAAAAATATGCGATTCCCTTGTCAGCTGACGTGTTTTTTGAACATCCCGGAAACGAATAAAATGAAATTTTGCGTCAACAAAAGGCGGTATGGCCGTATACCGTTCTGTTGACGCATTTTTTTATTACGCAGGAAACTGCATCCGGCAAAGGCACATGAAACGCGCTCGCACCCTTCGAAGGAATGTGTCGATGCCGGCATGTTCCTTCGGTATCCGCTATTTTAATTGCGCAATTTTTTTATCTACCCAAGCCACGTCTTCTTGCTCCATTATTGCCTCGGTTTCAAGAATCATATCTTCAAGTTCGGCAATTTCTTTGTCGGGATTACGTTTTTTCAACTTTTTGAGGTCGTAAAGTTTTTTGTTGAGTATAATTTTCAATTCCGTATTGGTTGCCAAGTTTTTCACCCCTTTACACGCCTAAACGGATAATTCTGTGATTTTTTCCTTCACAAGAGCAACGTCTTCTTGTTCCATTTTTGCTTCCATCTCAACAATATCATCATCAAGCCCAACGATTGTTATGCCCGCATTACGCTTTTTAAGGCGGTGCAAGGTAAACAGCTTATCCTTTTGGGCTACCCGTATTTCCAAATTTGTTTGTGCCAAGGTGTCACTTCCTTTACATATATCCGATGCGCAAAACCGGTGTGTAATAAAAAGTGCGCCGAGCCGCAAAACCGTAGCGACCGTCGCAGAATATGTCGAAAATGACATATTCTGCGACGACCTATGACGCGCGTGGCGCGTTTCGGTGTTTAACGTATCAGCGCACTACCTGAGAGTGCTGTTGAATTGTTGGGTCATTTGGGCGTAAAGCATGTCAGCAAGACCAAAGCCGCCTTGTGCGGCTGCCTTGTCGGCAATTGTTTCGTCAAGCATTTCGGTAAAAATGCGGTCGGCGTTTCCGCGAGGAACAAAGCCGTCTTCGTCAAAATTTACGCTGCGCATGTTGCGAAACATCAAATTTAAAAAGTATGCCTCAAACATTTCTGCTGCTTGGCGAATTTGGGCGCGCTCCTGCGCTTCGATAGCCTCGGTCAAGGCTTCGCCGCTTTCCCAAAAACGCTCAAGTACATGTTGAAACTGCGCAAACTCATTTTCGCGGCTTTGTACTTGCATTATTGCCGCGCGGGATTCAACCGATGAGGAAAGCAGTCCTCCGATTTCCATATGTCAGCCCTCCGTTATCTTACAAGCTGAGTGGCGGTTTGCAGCATCTCATTAGATGTTGTAATTCCGCGTGAATTTGTGTCAAAGGCGCGTTGCGCGGTAATAAGCCCAATCATTTCTTCCGCAATCGACACGTTCGACATCTCTAAATAATTCTGAACCAAGCGGCTTACGCGACCGGTTTCGCCGTCAGCTTCCGAAAGCGGTGCGCCGGATGCAATTGTTTCCATAAGCAGGTTGTTTCCGATTGCTTCAAGCCCGTTTGTGTTCGGGAATTGAACTACGCGAAGTTGGAAGCCCAAGTCCTGAAAACCTGCGTCTTCTTCCGGACCGCCGGCAGATGCGAAAATCATGCCTTCCAGCGTGATAATCAGGTCGTTCATTGTGAGGTCGTCGGTGATGGTAATGACGTCGCCGTCAACGCTCATAACGGGAAAGCCGTTTGAAGTGGCAAGAATCAGCTCGCCGTCGCCAACGGGCATCAGGTGAAACGAGCCGTCGCGGGTGAAGCGGTACTCGTCAAAATCCATGCGAACCTCAAAGAAGCCGGGCCCTTCGATTGCAACGTCGAGCGGGCGACCCGTCATTTGAAGCGAGCCTTGCGTAAAAATTCGCGTTGTCGCTGCGGGGCGAACGCCGTGCCCGACTTGCAGGTTTACCGGGCGACCGGTCATGTTTACGGGGTCTAAATCCGCGCGTTGCATGGTTTCGTAAAGCAAGGTTTGAAACTCCAAACGCTCGCGTTTGAAACCCGTTGTGTTTACGTTTGCAATGTTATTTGTAACCGTGTCAATTTTCAGCATTTGTGCCGTCATACCGGATGCTGATGTCCAAAGTGAACGCATCATTTTAAGCCACTTCCTTCAATTTTAGTTGGTTGAAATTTAGTTCCGTCTTGCAATATCGTTTACGGCGCGTTGGAGCGTTTGGTCCTGAACCGTTATCATTCGGGCGTTTGTGTCGTATGCGCGCTGATTTGTTATCATTTGCACCATTTCCTGCACGATGTTTACGTTTGACATTTCGAGATACCCCTGCAAAACTCTGCCCTCGAAGGGAATTTCCGTGCCGGCGGTGTGGTCGGATACGCGGAAGAAATTGTCCTGCATTTTGCGTAAACTGTGCAAGCCGTCGCGGTTGAAATTTGCGAAGCGTAATGTATCGATAAATTCTCCGTTTACATAAACGCGCCCTTGGTCGTTGATGGTTATGTAGCCGTCGGGGAGCGAAATGTTACCGTTTTGCCCTTGCAGAAGAGCACCGCTTTGCGTTGCCAACATGCCGTTGGCGATTGAAAACGTGCCGTCGCGCGTGAAAAGCTCTTCGCCGTCAAGATTAACAACAAAGAAGCCCTGCCCGGCAATTGCTAAATCAAGCGTGTTGCCGGTTTCCTGAAACGCGCCCTGCGTAAACGCCGTAAATACGTCGTCCACAAACACACCGGGATTCACATGCCCAATCGGCAAACTGTGAAACATTCTCATGCCGGGGTCGTTTAACCGCGACATTAAAACGTCGGAAAATTCGTGCGAAACAACGTGGTCGCGTTTGTACGCGGTTGTGTTCACGTTTGACATATTTTGCGTTACAACATCCATCCGCTGCATGTTGGTAATCATACCCATTGCGGACGAGTAAAGACCTCTGAGCATTGTTCTTCCCCCCAAGGAAAATTTTTTGACTCGCTGATTTTTTTGACGCTCCGAGACACGATATACGGCTTCGAGAGAACGCGCCGCCCCTTACATGTGTCTCCGGCGTTCAAAGCGCACTTGGCGCACTAGTATTGTGCCCTGTGTTCGGTGTTAATTTTGCCTGCCGAAAGGTACTCAATATACTTGCCGGTGCCGATTGCTACGCATGAAACCGCTTCTTCGGCAACGATGGTGTTTATTCCTGTTTTGTCGCGCAAAAGTTTGTCCAAGCCGTGTAACAGGCTGCCGCCGCCCGTCATAACAATGCCGCGGTCGGCTATGTCGGAAGCAAGCTCCGGCGGAGTTTTTTCCAAAACGGTGTGAACCGCGTCAACTACTGCGGCAACCGATTCGGCCAAGGCTTCGTGCATCTCTTCGGAAGTTACCGTAATATTTTTCGGCAAGCCCGACACAAGATTTCGCCCGCGAACCTCCATGCTTACGGAGGATTGGCGCGGAAAAGCCGTTCCGATATTAACTTTCAAATCCTCGGCGGAGCGTTCGCCGATTAAAATATTGTGCGTTCTGCGCATGTAGCGAATTATGGCCTCGTCGAAATGGTCGCCGGCCGTTTTAATTGAGCGGCAAACAACCGTTCCGCCCAATGAAATGACGGCAACGTCAGTTGTTCCGCCGCCTATATCGACCACCATACTACCACAGGCGCGAGCGATGTCAATACCCGCACCGATTGCGGCGGCGATAGGCTCTTCTATTATATAAACCTGCCGTGCGCCGGCTTGAATCGCGGCGTCTTCAACGGCGCGACGTTCAACCTCGGTCACATTTGAAGGTACGCAAATTGCGATTCGCGGTTTGCGCATAAGGGGACGCCCCACGGCTTTGTTTATAAAGTATTTTAACATCTTTTCGGTGATATGGTAATCGGAAATTACTCCCTCTCGCATGGGGCGAATTGCAATAATATTACCGGGGGTACGCCCGAGCATACTCCGCGCTTCTTCGCCCACGGCAAGGATTTTATCCGTGTTTTTGTCGATGGCAACAACGGAAGGCTCTTTAAGCACCGTGCCCTGCCCCTTGATATACACCAAGATGGACGCTGTTCCGAGGTCAATTCCGATGTCCGTTCCTATGGAAAACATGACGAGCAAAACCCCTTCTTCTTATGCGTAGGGGTATTATACCGCGAAGTTTCAATATGCACAAGAGGCGAAGCACGGAAATTGTATGAATATTAAAAATGCGAATCCACAGTTCAGAATAACAGCCCGCCGAAAATGCCTTGTGGTGAGCGACCGGTCTTTTTTCGGATGCTTTTTTCCGAAAAAAGACATTGAGCGAACCGCTTACAAGGCATTGGCGAGCTGTTGTTTCAACCATGGATTCGCATTAAAACCGCAGGGCTTCGCCCGGGATGCATGGGCGAGCAGTTCGCGAAGCGAACGACCAGCCCCCGCACCCCGCGAACTTTTTGAAAAAAGTTCGACAAAAACTTAAAAAAAATCGCGCAAAGCGCGATTTTTTTGGTTTTTGCGAAAAGTACAGCACAAAATTTTTTGCGAATTCGTGTTATACTTTTCAAAATTTTTCAAAAAGGAGGGATTCGCATGTCAACCCGCGAGCAGATTAAAACTCAAATTGATATTTTGCCCGAACACGCCCTTGAGAGCGTACTTGATTTTTTGCAAAAATTGATTGCGCCGCCCGCAGTTGTTGCCGAAACGAACGATTCCGACGATATTGCGGCATATGATGCAGCAACTGCCGAAGAAGATGAATGGTTTATTTCGGCGGCAGATTTGAGGAAAAAATATGGAATATAGCGCGAGGTATCGAAAAGCGGCAGTCAAATTTTTGGACAGCCAAACCTCGGCTGTCCGAAAACGAATTATGGATGCGGTTGACAAATTGCCTGCCGGTAATGTGAAAAAATTGACAGGACGCGAAGGTTTCCGGCTCGCGGTCGGAGCTTTTCGCATTTTGTACGACATCACAAGCGAACCGGACAATGACGGCAAAACAATAATCTTTATTAAATCAATCGGCAGCCGCGGTGATGTTTACAAATAATAACGCCCTCACAGCCCCTGCATATTTTCCAACATTTCCTCGTACGTATCGCGGCGACGAATCAGCTTTGCATCGCCGGCGATTGTAATCAGCACTTCTGCGGGGCGAGCGCGATGATTATATCGGCACGCCATGGAATATCCGTACGCTCCGGCATCCGTCACTCCCAAAATATCGCCTTCGCGAAGGGGCGGCAAATCGCGGTCGCGGGCGATATAATCGCCGGTTTCGCACTGATTTCCCACGATGTTAATTCTCTCCGGGGGCGCGGTTTCCGTTAAATGCAACGGTCGTGCGCCGCCGCGATAAATTTCAATATCATGGTGCGCGTCGTAAACGGTGGGGCGTTTGAAAACGGAAAAGCCCAAATCCGTTCCGGCATATTTTTGCGAACCGCAATTTTTAATCGAATGAACCGTGCCGAGAAGCACGGCACTTTCGGCAACAACGTATCGTCCCGGCTCAATTACATACGTAAGCTCCTTGCCGTAACTTTTTGCGAAATCGAAAAACAGCTCGTCCGCCGCCGCGCCGATTGCGCGTAAATCAAGCGGCTTTTCGCCGCTTTGCTTGTGATACGGCGTGGCGAATCCGCCGCCGAAGTCGATGTATTCGAGGTCGTCGAACTGCCGCGCAAGCTCAAGCAGCGCGCGCACCCCGGCAAGATATGCTTCGCCCGGATTTTGCGAACCGATATGATGATTTATGCCGATAAGTTTCAAGTCATACTTCGCCAAAAGTTCCTTAACCTGCGGAATATATTGCGGCATAATGCCGAATTTCGTACCGTCGCCGCCGGTTATAACTTTTTCGTGATGCCCGCCGCCGACGCCGGAATTAAAACGCAAAAAAATTCGTCCGCCCGCCGCAACTTTTCCCAATGTTTCAAGCTGCGAAAGCGAATCAACGCTGATTGTCGCACCGATTTTTGCGGCAAATTCAAGCTCCGCCGCGCCAACGCCGTTAAGCGTAAACAGCATTTCTTTGGGCAAAAACCCCGCCGCCATTGCCGCAACAGCCTCGCCCTCGCTTGAAATATCCGTGTGCAAGCCTTCCTCGCGAATAATTTTCAGCAAGCTCAAATTCGAATTTGTTTTAACCGCGTAATTCACAACAAATTTCGGATACGAACTGAAACCGACCATTTCGGCGCAACGCTCGCGCAAAATGCGCTCGTTGTACACATACAGCGGGCTTCCGAAAGTTTTCACAAGTTCACGCGGGTCGTGACCGTGATAAAAATTGAAATCATGCGTGTTCATAAAAAATTCTCCGTTCGTGTATAGTTGCTCCCGGGCTTCTCAAGAGAGTGTTGAAATATCCTGCATTACCTGTTTTCGCAGCTCTTCCGGCGACGCAAATTTTTTTTCCGGACGAATAAACCGCAAAAATTCAACTTTAATTTGCCGACCGTACATTTCGCCGGGAAATGAGATGTCGGGAACGTGCGTTTCAACGGAAACGCATGGCTCTCCGGCCGCAGAGAGGTTGAAATCCTCCGCTTCACATTCCTTGCTCCTCAAAAAATGCCCCGGTGCCGGCATTTTTTTGCGGAGCTTCGGGAGTGAAGCAGGGATTTCAGGCTCTCTGACCTCACGAACCGTGGGGCGTACGCCGACATTCGTGATGCTCGCAAACGCCTCGCATTCACGATTCTCAGCGGCGTTCGTTATTATCGTTCGCGTTGCGTAAACTCCGTATTGCGGCAGAAATTTATCGTCCGGCGGATAAATATTAAGCGTCGGAAAGCCCAGCGTGCGCCCGAGTTGCCGCCCTTCGGTAACTTCGCCCGCAATAAAAAACGGAAATCCCAAAAGTTTTTCCGCCCCGCAAAAATCCCCTGCCTCAAGCAATTCGCGAATCCGCGACGTGCTTATAATTTCTCCCTCGAAATTTTCCGGCGGAGCAACAAAAACCGTGCCGGCCTCGCGCAGAGTTTCAATTGTTCCCTCGCGCCCGCGCCCGAAGCGGAAATTTTCCCCGGCAACAACTTCCTGCATTTCGCCGAAAAATTTTTCGCAAAACTCCCGCGCCGACAGGCGGCAAATTTCGTTGAAATCAAGGGTAACAATCGCATCAACGCCGAGCGCGCGAATCATTTCGTCGCGTTCGCGGGGCGAAAAAAGCGGCTTGTAGGCGGCATCTCGCAAATATTTGCACGGATGCGGCTCAAAAACCGCAATCATCGCCGCGCCGCCCGCAGCCTTTGCGCGTCGCACAACATGCGCAATCAGCTCCCGATGTCCGCGATGAATCCCCTCAAATTTTCCGACAGCAATCACGCGCGAATCCGCAACAGGCGTCGCCATCATAACCTCGGCGCGAAAATTTTCGCCTTTGCGGCAGAACAAGCCGAGCAAGCCGCCGGCCGGTTCGTGCAGCCAGATTTTTTCGCCCGCGCCGCCGCGAACAAGCTCCGCCGGCAACGGATTTCCGTTTCGCGCTCGAAGCAGCCCTTCCGGAAGCACGGTCGCGGCCGGGAAGCGGAGCAGTTGATTCGGCGGAAGAATCAGCGTTTCTGCCGTGCCGTTCTCGGCCGCTGCCCGAATTTCATCAATCGTAACCGCATCGTCTAACGAAAACTGTCCGCTTTGCGTACGCACCAAGTCGCCCATAACCGCGCCGCAACCCATTTCCCTGCCAATGTCCGCACACAGGCTTCGAATATACGTCCCCTTCGAGCAGCGTACATCCAAAAAAATTTTTTCGCCCTCACGGCGAACATTCAAGTCGTGTATCACAACGCGGCGCGGTGCGCGTTCAATCGTTTGACCTTTTCGCGCAAGCTCATACAATTTTTTTCCGCCGACTTTAATCGCCGAATACATCGGCGGAGTTTGCAAAATTTCGCCGGTAAATTTTTTTGCGACGACTTTTAATTTTTTATAATCTATCTCGGGGGAAACTTTTGAAAAAGTTTCCCCCGAACCCCCATCAAAACTTTTCCGGGAAACCGCGCTTCGCGCGGTTTCCTGTTGGGGGTGCAGGGGGGATATCATCCCCCCTGTTGGGGGTTCGGGCATGACTCCCTGCGAAGCAGGGCGTCGCGAAGCGACGGGCCGCCCGCCCGGCGAACGAAGTTCGCGAGAGGGGGCGAAGCCCCCGAGATATTTATTTAAAACACGGCCGGTTATATCATCCGTGTCCGTGGTGATTCCGAAAATAATTTCTGCGGTGTAGGATTTGTCCTCGGCGGCGAAGCAGTCGGCGAGCTTTGTTGCGCGACCGATGCATACGGGCAAAACGCCGGTGGCGTTGGGGTCGAGAGTTCCGGTGTGCCCGACTTTTGCGCGAAAAATTCTGCGAATAATTGCAACAACGTCGTGGGAGGTGTAGCCCTTTTCCTTGCGAACGTTTATTACGCCGTCTTTATTCATATGCCGCAACTTCCTTTATAACAAGCGCGATTGTTTTTTTCATAACGCCGATAACCGTGCCGGATACAGATGCGCCCGCCGCAAGCGCATGACCGCCGCCACCTAATTTTGCCGCAACGTTTGCCATGTTCGGGCCTTGCGAGCGCAGGCTTACTTTTACTTCGGCGGCACTTTTTTCGTACACGAAAATTGCCGCAAGTGCATTGCGCGTTCCCATCAAATATTCGACAATGCCGTCGAGGTCGGACAAATTTGCCTTGACGCTTTTTAACATTTCGCGCGTGATGTACGTGTACACGATTTTTTTGCTTCGTGTGCGCTTGCTGTTTTCAAGGGCGACTCCGAGAATTTTTCCGGCGGCAAAGCGATGCATGTGCATAAGCTCGTTATAAATTCGCGTGAAGGGAATGCCCGTTTCCATAAGCAGCGCGGCGGTTTTCAGGGTTGATACAGACGTCGCGTTATAGCGAAAACCACCGGTATCGCACAGCATTCCGGCGTAAATTGCCGCCGCGATGTCTTCGTTAAGGTCGGTAAATTGCTCGATAACGCGCAACGTCATTTCGCTTGCGGACGATGCGGCGGGTTCTATGTAGTTAAACGAAGCAAAGCCGTCGTTTGTTTCGTGATGGTCGATGCAAACGGTGATTTCGGCACGATTAAAAATCGCCAATGCTTCGCCCAAACGCTCGGGTGCGGCGCAGTCAATCGCGATAAAAACTTCAATTTCAAGCCCTGCGTTTTCCGCCGGCGACACCAGAAAATGCTTTCCGGGGATGTTTTGATACTTTTGCGCATACGGCTCTAAAAGTACGCGCACGGTTTTGCCCGCTTTTTCAAGCGCGAGCGCGAGCGCGAAACACGAACCGATTGCGTCGCCGTCGGGGCCGACATGCCCCGCCAGAACAAAACTGTTGTTTTCGCGGATAATTTGCAAAATATCATTCAATTTCCAACACTCACTTCGCATATAGTGAATCAATTTGATTTGCGTGCCGTCGGCGTTAAGTGCATTGTGGTGAGCGACCGGTTGTTTTCGGGTGTTTTTCCCGAAAACGACAACGAGCGAGCCGCTTACGATAGCGAACGCCATTGAGAACCGTGAAGGCAAGGCGGGAAACGCGGGTTTCTGCGCGTTTTCCGCCGAAGCCTGAGCGGGCTTCTCAAGTGCGTTCGTGACGATGCATAGGCGACGGGACGCTTCTTAAATTTGATTCACTATAATTTCGACCCGATTTTTTACCGGCAAACTTTAACACCATCAGTTAATCCTGTAAAGGGACAGAGGTTGACAATCACATTGCAAGGACATATAACTTTTTCACATTATTGCGGTTTTTGCAGTTTTTGCAAACCGCTGTACGAAAGGGGTCGCCGAAATGAAAATCAACCTCCTTCCGCCGTCTGCAAAAAACGCACAAAAATTTCGTACGCGAATAAAAATTTTGTTGCTTGCGCAGTGCGGCATTTTTTTGATTCTCGCCGCTGTTATTTTTTATTTGAACAACGCAGAACGCGAGGTTTGGCACAATTCGCGTGTACTGAGCGAAAAAGTATCTGCGATTGCGTCCGCTGCCGACGACGCGGCCGGCGAATCGGCGGCGCGAGAAATGTTTGCGGATGCGATGCCGATTATATTTGAAGGCGACCGGCTCGACGATATCCTGTTTGCAATTCCCCAAAGCGCGGTGCTTTCGCGCATTGATTACAATCGAAACGAATTGCTGATTTCAGCTTATACCGCCGACATAAACATAATCGAACAGCATCGCGTCAACATGACGCGCTTTTTTACATATGTACGGCCCGGGCGCATTCGCGGCGACGCCGAGCAATATTTTTACGAACTTCGTGTGATTTTTGAGGAGTAACGCGAATCAAGAGCTTCGCGTGAGCAGCAGGCGGAAATAAATCCAAAAACACTCTTCTTTTTCGTTTTCGTAAAAAATTCCGCCGTTTTATCACACTGCACGTCACGGCGCACCGGAAAATTCTCTTATAAGCAATCGGACGCGGAAATCCGACACAAAAAATAAGAGCATTTTGGCGTAATTAAAATATTCACAATTTTTCGCAAATTCATTATCCGCAATTTTCCGCGTGATATAGTTGCGTCATAACTATTTCCGTCGTCAGATACGATATTTTGCTATGAATTGTGAACGCAAAATATCGCACTGTTTAAACGGAAAAAGTATCAGCGAAAAATTCCGCAAAAGAAGGAGAAATACACATGGCTGAAATTTTGCACCTGCCGATTGAAAGCGTAACGCCCAACCCGTACCAACCGCGTCGAATTTTCGACCCCAATGCATTGGACGAGCTTGCCGATTCAATTAAAGTGTACGGCGTTTTGCAGCCGATAAGCGTACGGCTTATAAACGGCGTGTCGTACGAACTGATTGCCGGCGAAAGGAGGCTTCGCGCCGGCCGAATTGCCGGCATGGCAACAATTCCGGCGATTTTGGTTGAAACCACCGACTTAGACAGCGCGGTTTTGGCGATGATTGAAAACCTGCAACGTCGCGATTTGCATTTTTTTGAAGAAGCCGAAGGATTTTCAAATTTGCTCGGCGATTACGCATTTACGCAGGAAGCGTTGGCGAAACGTGTGGGCAAAAATCAATCCACCGTTGCAAACAAGTTGCGACTTTTGAGGTTGTCGAACCCGGTTCGGCGGGCGATTATCGAAAACGATTTAACCGAGCGTCATGCGCGCGCGCTTTTGCGCCTCGAAACCGAAGCAGAGCAGTTGAGCGCGCTTGCCGCAATCATCGAAGAAAACATGACCGTAAGCAAAACGGAAGAGCTTGTTGAAAAAACCGTAACCGCGCCGGAAACCAAAAAGCCAATCCCCTTCAAGGCGTATATTCGCGACATTCGAATTTTAACAAACACGATTCGCGAAAACCTTGAAATTGTGCGCCGTTCGGGGCTCGACACGCATTTTGACATGCAGCAAACCGAAAGCGGTTACGACATTTATATAAAAATTGATTATGCGTCGTTGCAAAAAACAGCCGTTTAACTGTATAGTGAGAGCGTTGAAAAATAAGCTGCGCCTGCATCGCAGGAAAATGACGGCAAAGGCGGGCGTTCTTTGCCCGCACCCTTCAAGTCATTTTCCGAGATGCGGCATATGCGAAAGCGCAATTTTTCAACACTCTCACAGTGAACACATCAAGATGTGCCGGAATGCGAAGGAGTTGTGAACATGCTGAAACCAACAACGACCATGCGCTTTGATGAAGATGGTTTTGATTTAAATGAACATAAAAAAGCGGCGGATACGGTCAAGCGGGAAAAAGCCCGCGTCGAGCGCGTCCGCCGACAGGTTAAAGTCGGCAAGGTAATGCTTGCGATTGTAACGGTGATTATATTTTTCATCCTGTTTTACGTTGCCGCCGAACTGGGATGGATGAGTTTTCGCTAGACCGGGCTTTATCTTCTCCGCGCCATTGCGAGGAAGCGCAAAAGTTGCGCAACCGACAACGCAAGCGCGGCTACATATGTTAATGCGGCGGCAGTAAGAACTTTTCGCGACCCTGCGCGTTCCTGCGGGGTAAGCATGGAGCTGTTATTTATTGCGGAAAGAGCGCGTCGCGATGCGTTAAATTCCACCGGCAGTGTTACCAACTGGAACACAACCACCGTCGAGAACAAGAGTATTCCGGCGTTTACAAGCATTCCGCCCAAATTCGGACCGGCAGCTTCCGATGCCGCTCCGAGCAAAAATCCCACAAAAATCATCGGAACGGCAATGCGCGACCCGACATTCGTAACAGGAATGATTGCGGCGCGTATTTTCATGGGGAAATATCCGCGCGCGTATTGAACCGCGTGGCCGGCTTCGTGCGCGGCAACGCCCACAGCCGCGACTGTCGCGGCATTGTACACGCTTTCCGACAGCCGAATTACGTTTCCGCGCGGGTCGAAATGGTCGGTGAGATGACCGTGCGTTTGCTCGATGCGCACGTTGCTTATGCCCGCTTCACGCAAAATTTGCGCGGCGGCCTGCGCACCGGTCAGCCCGTTTTGCGTACGAACTTTCGAATATCGGCTGAACCGACTCTTTACCATAAACTGCGCAATAAGCGTAAGCCCGATTGCGGGCAAAACAAGCATCATAAATAACGGGTCAAACATTTAAAAGCCTCCTTTTTCGTTAGTTCAGTTAGTTTATTACTTGGTAACGAAACGCAATAATTTCCCAATCAAGCAGAGGCTCTCGCTCAAGCTGAACGAAAACACGCGCCCTGCCGTCCGTTCCGTTTACGCGAATGGTAAATTCCGCGTTACCGCGTCCGCCGTTGCCGTGTGTGGTTACGCCTCCGTTCAGGAATCTTCCGAAACTTTCGATTTCGCCCACAATCTCGGCGATTTGCGGACTTGCTTCGATGTATTCAATCGCAAGCAAATACGGCGGACTGCTTTGAATCCGGTTCGTAATCCCGACAAAAACTACCGCGAAGACAATCAAAATAAACGTAGTCATCGCGACAACCGCACCTATGAGTGCCACCACAAGTTTCTTTACATCTTTCGAATTCATTTCGCTATACCCCCGCCGAATCCTGTCTTTTCTTTACATATTACCACATCCCCTGCGGAATATACAAAATTTCGGTGCCGGGATAGTAATGCTGCAAAATTTGCGCGTAATCAAGCCCCATGCCCAGAAGTACGCGAACGCCGTTTTGGCTCATGCCGACGCCGTGACCGTTTCCGCCGCCGTAAAAAGTAACGGCTCGCAGCATTCGGGTGCCGGCGGCCGGCGCGTGTTCCCAACCTTCTTCGCCGGAAAATTCATACACGTCAAGCTCCATGGTGAAAAACGCGCTCGGAAGAAGCGTTAAATTTTGCGAAAACGTGCCGTCGTGACGCTGCACCGGAATTGTTCCGGGATTTAAAAACGTGCGAATGTTAAATTCCGTTTGCACGCGAACGTCGGCATCCGTTCCGTAAAAAATCATCTCCATAATGTTACCGCCCTGCCCGCGCCGCGTAACGGCAAGATGCGTAAGCGTTCCGATTGTTTCGGCGGGAAGATTTGTCGGGTTGCCGTTTTCGTCGAGGATGTGAATCATTGCGGGGTTTGCGGCTTGTCGCGCCGCCAAATTTGCGTTGATTTGCTGCGTAAGTTCTTCCGTTGTCATTGTAACCTGCCATCGAAACCACGGGAAATCCCGGTCAACCGCACTGATTTCCGTACTGCGAAAAAATCGCGATGCGGCATATTCCGTTCGCAAATCGCCGGAAATCGGCTCGAAAACCTGCCCGCGCGCGCGCAAAAACGACGGTGTGTTTGACGGAAATTCTGCGCCGGTTGCCCAAACTTCGCCGAAATTTGCCGTTGTTCCGCCGGAGGTTGAAAAATAATTTGCCAAAATGATTTCGCCGTTGTATGTCAAAACGTGACCCCGCGTGGCGCGAACCGCCCGAATCGAAATGTCGTTTTCGGGCAAATTGTTGTAAACTTGGCTGATGACAGAATCGTCAACATGCGCCCCCATATAACGAAACGCGCTTCGGCGAATTTGATGCAACGCAAAAGTTCGTGCCGTAACCGCCTGAACTTTCGACGCCTCCACCCCGAACGACGACGGCATCTCGCTCGGAACAACGGCGTACAAATACTGCTCGAGCGGCAACTCGTTTATGATTGTGAATCCGCCGCAAATTGTATTTGTGACTTCCAATGTTCCGCGATAACTCGGTGCTAACCCGTCGGGATGATTGCGATTTATTGTAAGAATTTGCAGCCGACCGTTTTTTTCCGCCGACCGGATTGTTGCCGTGCTGTTCGGCGGTGACGCGAGCGAATCCGGCACGAAAATTTCTCCCGCTTCGAAGCGCATTATTCCCGCGCTTTGTACATAAAACGTGCTGTCGCTTGTAATTTCAACATTTTCGTGAATAAGCCCCTCGAAATTTGTTGTTCCCAAAATTACGCGAATATTTCCGTATGCGTCGGAAAGCGGGACATACGGCGGCTCGCCCGCTTCCTCGGCAGAGCAGGCGGCAAAAAAAACAAACGCCGCCAACAGGACAGATGCAAAAATCAATCGGTAGCTGAGGAGCGACCGATAGGGTTTGTGTGCGCGGCAACTTCGAAGCAAACCGAAAAATTTCGGTGCTTCAATGCGCTCCCCGACATTTTTTCGAATGCGTTTTTCAGCGGCGCATGAAATTGTATTCTGCGATTCACTGTAGAGAATTTTATTTTTTTCCATTTGCAGCCTCCGTTGGAAAGTGTAATTTTCCAACACTCTCCGTTCTTATTATTTGCGGTGTTTTACAAAATTTTAAAGTCGTGGTAATATTTCCGGCGGTTTCAAGGTTCTATATAAGCCGGCTGTTTAAACAGCCGTAAAAAAACGGGTGCACAGACGCCCGAAAAAAATTTCAGGAGGTTTTTCAGAATGAAAAACAAATTTATCACAGTAATTGCGGTGCTTGCATTGGCCGCAGGAGCGTTATCGCTCACGGCTTGCGGCGGCGGAAACAACGACAACCCGCAGACAGATACCCCCAACGCAGTAGCACCCCAACCCTCTCCCCCGGCCGACACCGCGCCCCCCGCGCCTCCCGCGCAACAGGACGCCGGCTCACGCGCAGCAGGTATTTGGGTAGCAACATCCGTAGTTGATATCGGATACGGTCTCGGCGAGTATCTTGTATTCACAACTCTGCACGCAACCGGCGAAGGTTTTGAAGAGTACGTTTGGGTTGAAGACGGCGGAATCTATCTTACCCGCGAGTTCACATGGAGTGCCGCTGACGGCATTATTACGTATCACATCCCCGACGTTGGCGACATTTCATCCGAGTACAACGTAACCGGCGACATTTTAACAATGGCGGGCGACGCGGGAACTTTCATTTACCAACGTGTGCATGAAGACGAACTCGAACTCTTTATTTCAACAACATTCTCGGACGCAGTGGGCGTTTGGGCTGTAACAACAGTAGCCGACATCGGTTTCGGCGAATTTGAGTATCTCGTTTTCACAGTCCTTCGCGCCGACGGCCTCGGCTCGGAAGAATACGTTTGGGTTGAAGACGGCGAAATTTATTTGTCGGCTGAATTTACATGGGCAGCTCAAAACGGCTTAATCACCTACTTTTTCGCCGACGGAAGTTCCGCGACTTCCTCATACAGCGTGGTCGACGATGTTTTAACAATGACCGGCGATGCGGGAACGTTCAGGTATGAAAGAGTACGCTAGATAATCCGCAGCAGCACTCGTTCTCCGCGATTAACCATTTCCCCCGGGATGGGGAACTGCTCCAAAATATCCCCGCCCGAACCGATTAAATCGTATTCAAGCCCTGCGTCCGACAAAATGCGCAGGGCTTCTTCTTTTGCAAGCCCGCGCACGTTCGGCATAACAACCGGCGCGACTTCAAGTTCTTCGTTGCTTACATACATCGGCGTGACGCCCAAATACGGCAGCACGTTTTCCAACAAAACCTGCATAACCGGACCGGCAACCTGCCCGCCGTAATACACGCCTTTCGGCTCGTCAATGAGAACCAACGCAACAACCGCAGGAGCATCCGCCGGCGCGAACGCCATAATTGAGGAAATATAACGCCCGCTTCCGCGCGGAAGTTTTTGGCTTGTTGCGGTTTTCGCGCCGACGCGATATCCCGGAATAAACGTGCGCCGCCCGGTGCCTTCGCTGACAACGGATTCAAGCACGAAGCGCATGGAATCGCTCACGTCCGTCGGAAGAATTTGTTCGCCGCGTTCGGGCGCGAATTCCTGAACAACGTTGCCGTTTTCGTCCAGAAGCCGCAAGCCCACGTGCGGCGTCACGCGATACCCGCCGTTAATAACCGTTGCCGCCGACGAAACAAGTTGAAGCGGGGTAATGGTAAGACTCTGCCCGAAAGACATCGTTGCGAGTTCAACCGGCCCCATCTTCTCCGCCGAATACATTATGCCGACAGCCTCACCCGGCAAATCAATACCGGTTTTTTCGTCGAACCCGAATCGCAGCAAATAATCGTGAAACAATTCCGCCCCGAGCCGCTCGCCGATAATCATAAACACCGGGTTGCACGAATTTTGCACGCCCTGCACAAAAGTTTGCCCGCCGTGCGACCGCGGCGACCGCCAACATTTAATCGGGCGACCGCCCACGGTTAAGCTCCCCCCGCACGAAAACGACGAATCAAGCGTAACAACGCCTTCCGCCAGGCCCGCCGCGCTCGTCACAATTTTAAATGTCGAACCCGGTTCATATGTATCGTTGATGGCAAAATTTCGCCACATGCGGTTCAGCTCGGTCATTTGTTGTTCTTGCGAAAACGTGTGCCAAATTTCCGCAAGCGCGGGGTCGTTGATTGTAAACGGTTCGTTTAAATCGAAATCCGGCTTGTTTGCCAATGCGTAAATCTGCCCGTTCATCGGATTCATCAAAATTATTACGCCGCGCAGAGCATCTTTTTGCTCAACAATCATCTCAATCGCCTGTTCCGCATAACTTTGCAAAACCGCATCAATCGTGAGAACCAAGTCATGCCCCGGCGTCGGCGGAATCCGATACGCTCGCGCCCCTTCGAAATGCCGCCCGGCGATGTCCGTTTCCGTTAAAATTCTGCCCGGGCTGCCCGCCAAATACGAATCATATCGCGCCTCAAGCCCGATAATCCCCTGATTATCCCGCCCGACAAAACCAATCATGTGCGACGCAAGCGAGCCGAACGGATACACCCGCAGAACATCTTCGTCAACGGCAACGCCGGGCAAATCATGCGCACGAATCCGGTCCGCAACTTCTTTGTCAACCTGCTGCGCCACCCGAACAAGCGCGACCCGTTGCGAAATTTTTTCAAATACCTCTTCTTCGTCAAGCCCAAGCTCCTGCGCCAAAATTCGCGCGGTCATTCGCCTGTCGCGCATTTGCACATACACCGTGCTGACGCTCGCCGTCGTTTCCGTTACCGCAAGCCCAACCATGTTTCTGTCGTAAATCGTCCCCCTTTCCGGACGAATAAGCCGGTCGCGCGTTTGCTGTTCAAACGCCATCCCGCGCAATTCCTCGCCTTTAACCGTTTGTATATAAAATATTCGCCCCATGTACAGCGCAAACATCGCTTGCATAATAAGCATCACGTAAAACGCTTTTTTTCTGATTGTTAAGGATGTTTTTTTCATGTTTACCTCCGTCCGGCGGGGCTTGGGGCGAAGCCCCAAAAACCTTCCCATAAAAATAAAATATGAAAAAAAAGCGCATACTATGCTCGGTGATGATTATGAACTTCCGCACAGACCTCGCACTTGAAGTGTGTGAGGATTCGCCGGACGAGTTTTCCGGCGTGGAAATTTCAACAGAAGAGGACGACGAACTCGGCGTTCGTGTAACGTGGGTCGAAATTCAAAATGAAGACGGCGCGGCGCGAATGGGCAAGCCTGTCGGAAATTATGTAACGCTCGAATCGGGCGCAATGAAGGACGGCGACCCCGATACTCACGATGAAATCGCAAAAATTTTGGCACGAAAACTGGCGCGCTTGCACGATTTGCCCAAAGATGCGAGCGTTCTTGTTGTAGGCTTGGGCAATCGTTTTGTAACGCCCGACGCGCTCGGCCCGAAAGTGTGCGAAAAATTGCTTGTAACGCGGCATCTGGGCGACGACGTTCCGGAGGATTTGCGCGGAAAATTACGCGGCGTAAGCGCGTTATCGCCGGGGGTTATGGGAATAACCGGCATCGAAACGGCGGAAATAATCAAAGGCGTGGCAGAAAAAACCGCGCCCGATTTGATTATCGCAATCGACGCTCTTGCGGCGCGAAAAACAAGCCGCATCAACGCGACGATTCAAATGTCTGACGCCGGCGTGAATCCCGGCGCGGGCTTGGGAAATCGTCGAATGCCGATTAACCGCGAAACAATGGGCGTGCCGGTAATTGCAATCGGTGTGCCGACGGTTGTTGACGCGGCAACTTTGGCGAATGACGCACTGGATAAAATGATTGCCGCAATACTCGAAGCCGCCGAATCCGACGACACCGGCGGCGGGAGCAATTTTTATGAAGTGCTGCACTCGCTCGGCGACGAAGAGCGATATTCGCTCATTACGCAAATCTTGACCGACGAAAACATGTTCGTCACCCCGAAAGATGTTGACGCAGTAATCTCGCGTCTTGCAAATATTTTGGCAAATACGCTGAATATCTCGCTTCACCCGGGCATCACGGCGGAAGATGTCGGGCGTTATATATAGTGAATCAATTTGATTTGCGTACCGTCGGCGTTAAATGCATTGTGGTGAGCGACCGGTTGTTTTCGGGTGTTTTTCCCGAAAACGACAACGAGCGAACCGCTTACAATGCATAGCCGACGGGACGCTTCTTAATTTGATTCACTATGAATTAGCGCGTGACGAATTTTCGCGGTTGCGCGTCATATCTTAAATACAGCACTTTGAACACTTCGGGAAGGATGGTAAAAATGAAGCGTGAAGTCAGGGTGATTCCGGCTACAATAAGCCAATTTACATCTGCGCCGGCCGGAGAAAAAAGGCGTGTTGCGGCGTATGCCCGCGTTTCAACCGACACGGAGGAACAACTCACATCCTATGCGGCGCAGGTTGATTATTACACAAAATATATCCGAGCAAACGAAAACTGGGAATTCATCGCCGTATATACCGATGAAGGAATTTCCGCAACATCCACCGCCAAGCGAAACGGATTTAAGCAAATGACAGAGGACGCTTTAGCCGGAAAAATCGACCTCATCATAACAAAAAGCGTATCGCGATTCGCGCGCAATACAGTGGACAGCCTTTGCACAATTCGAAAATTAAAAGAACACGGCACAGAAGTTTTTTTCGAAAAGGAGTCGATTTGGACTTTTGACAGCAAGGGCGAGCTGCTAATCACAATTATGAGTTCGCTTGCGCAAGAGGAAAGCCGTTCTATTTCTGAAAACGTAACGTGGGGTCAGCGGAAACGTATGCAAGACGGAAAAATAAGTCTTGCGTACAGCCGCTTTCTCGGCTATGACAAAGGAGAAAACGGCACTCTCGTTTTAAACGAAAAAGAAGCGGAAACAGTGCGCCTGATTTACAAAACATTTCTCGACGGAGCGACGCCGCACGTTATTGCGCGGCAACTCACAGCGCAGGGCATTCCGACGCCCGGCGGGAAGCAAAACTGGAATCCGTCAACCGTCCGAAGCGTGCTTACAAACGAAAAATATCGCGGCGACGCGCTTTTGCAAAAAAACTTCACCGTCAACTTTCTCACCAAGGAAAAACGAAAAAATAACGGTGAAGTTCCGCAGTATTACATAGAAAATTCACATCCCGCAATAATTCGGCCGGAAATTTTCGAAATGGTTCAGCAAGAAATCGGCAGACGCAAACAAGGAAAAAATCGTCACAGCGGAGTCGGAATATTTGCCGGAAAAATAAAATGCGGCGAATGCGGCTGTTGGTACGGCGCGAAATTATGGCACAGCAACAGCAAGTATCGCCGCAGAGTTTTGCAGTGCAACGGAAAATTCTCCGGCGACACAATATGCCGAACGCCGCATTTTTCGCAAACAAAAATTAAGGAACTCTATGTAAGCGCAGTAAACGCGCTGCTTGCCGACGAAAAAGAAATCATCGCAAATATTTCCCGTGAATTCCTGTTCGAAACAACTCATAATAATCGCAGTCTGAAACAATTGAGCGCGAGCCGAGAACCGGCGGCTTCAGGCCGGTTCTCGGCGAAGTGCGAGATGATTTCAGACGCGACTTATTATCACTTAATCACAGAATTTGATGCCGCGCTTTGGTGCAATTTGCTGAGCGTCGTTACCGTTTACAGCGAAACGAATATTCGATTCACATTCAGGGACGGCACGGAAATTACTCCGAAATGCGCTCCGAAATATTCTCCGTAACTTTTTCAACACTCTCCGGTGCCGTTTTTCGGAAATATTTTCTTATATATACAACAAAACATAAAAAATTCTGTGTATAATGGCAGTGTAAAATAAATTTCAGAGAGAAACAGGGAGGAATAAAAATGCCGGTAAAATTGGTTACAGACAGCACATCCTACATTTCGGAGGAATTGCAGCGGGAGCTTGATATTACAATCGTCCCGTTAAGCGTAAATTTTCCCGACGAGTCGTTTTTGGAAACAAAAGTGGAGCACGACTATTTTTATCGCAAAATCGAAACAAGCGGGATAATACCAACGTCATCGCTGCCGTCGGTGGGCGATATGTACCAATGTTTCAGCAAAATAATCAAAGAAGGTCACGGAATTCTGGCAATATTCATCTCGTCGCTTATGAGCGGAACGTATCAATCCGCCATGCTTGCGCGCGAGCAAATTATTGAAGAATCGCCCCAAGCGCAAATAACTATTCTCGACTCGAAAACCAATTGCATGGCACTGGGGTATCCTGTAGTGGAATCTGCGCGAGCCGCCGCACAAGGCCAAACTTTAGGCCAAGTCACCGACTTCGCCTCCTCAATTATTGAGCGCATGAAATTCTACTTCACCCCCGCCACCTTGGAATACTTAAAAAAAGGCGGTCGTATCGGCGGTGCGGCCGCGCTGCTCGGAAAAGTATTGAAAATACGACCGGTTTTATTCGTGGATAAAGGAAAAACCGGCGTGTTCAAAAAAGCTCGCGGTACCGGCAAAGCCATCGGCGAAATTTTGGCGACATTGGACAGCGATTTCAAGGAACTCGGCTTAACGCAGGTAATTGTGCATCATATCAATTTCCCCGAAAAAGCCCGCGAAATCGCGGAAATTATCAAGCAACGCTACAATATTGATGCACCGATTTTCCCCATCGGACCGGTTATCGGCCTGCACGTAGGCCCCGGCGCGGTCGGGGTAGTGTATTGCACGGAAAGATAATATGAAGTCGATTTTCGGGGCTTCGCCCCGAACCCCACGAACTTTTTTGAAAAAAAGTTCGACAAAAAACTTTAATTAAAATCGCGCTTTCGCGCGATTTTGTTTTTTGCACTTCGAAACTATCGAAACAAAGCTATGGACAGAAAATCAAAAACCGCGCGAAAGCGCGGTTTTTATTAAAATTTTTGCCCCGCTTTTTTTAAAAAGCGGGCAAGGGTTCGGGGGCGACGCCCCCGGAGAATCACGTGATTGCCTATTTTTTTAAAAATTTTCGCTCGTTGCCGGATAAAATTCGTTTGATATTTTCGCGATGCAAAAACCAAATCAGTGCGGCAAGCCCGAACATCAGCGCAATCGCTTCGGCGGAATGACGAAAAATCACCGTCGCAACAGCCGCCGAAAGCGTAATAACCAACGACGCAAGCGAAATATATCGCGTGATGCAAACCGCGATAAAGCCCAACACATACGCAAAAATCGCGACGCGCCAATCAAAAACAAGTATCAGCCCGATTGCGCACGAAACGCCCTTGCCGCCGCGAAATTTCAAAAAGAACGGGAAACAATGCCCCAAAACCGCGCCGATTGCGCCGTACAAACCGGCAAGCCCGCGCGACACGCAGCCGCAAACATGCTCATGCTCGTACGCCCATTCGCAGTCGCGAATTTCGCAAAAAATTCCGCCGCAACGAAAAATCCACGCGGCAAGCAAAAACGCCGCCACACTTTTCAAAATATCCGCCGCGAAAACAAACGCGCCCGCTCGCTTCCCGAGCGTTCGTGTTACGTTTGTCATGCCGGCGTTTTTGCTTCCGTGGTCGCGAATATCCATGCCGTTAATTCGCCCGACGATGTACGCCGTTTGTACGCATCCGATTGCGTAGCCGAGCAGTAGTGCGATTAGTCTGTACATATGTGTTCTCCTTTTTTGAGTTCGCGGGGCTCTGCCCCGAACCCCCGGAAACTAAAGTTTCATCAAAACTTTATTAAAAATCGCGCTTCGCGCGATTTTTGAGTACGGGAAACTCTCCGAGAGAGTGTTGAAAAATAGCTTGAGTTGTGCCGGCATCGCAGGAAAATGGCGGCTTTAGGCCATTTTCCGAGATGCGGCATATGCGAAAGCGTAATTTTTTAACACTCTCTCCGAAAAAAATCCGCCGGAAATCGTGCGAAGCGCGATTTCGTGAAGGGGTCGAGGGGACATTGTCCCCTCGTGGGGGTGCGGGGGCGAAGCCCCTGCGCGCTATTCCTTCTTATCGCGCGTTATAAAATGCACCGGAGTTCCCGCAAATCCGAACGCCTCGCGAATTTTATTCTCAAGGTAGCGCGTGTAGGAAAAATGCATCAGGCGCGAATCGTTTACGAAAAGCACGAACGTCGGCGGCTTTACGGAAACCTGCGTTGCGTAATAAACGCGAAGCGGGCGGCCTTTATCGGAAGGCGGCGCGTGCATTGCCGTTGCTTCGAGAACGACTTCGTTCAACACGCCGGTTTGTACGCGCATCGCGTGATTTTGATAAACAGTGTGAATCAACTCGAACAATTTATTCGTGCGTTGGCCGGTCAGCGCGCTGATAAACAGCTTGGGCGCGTAGGGCATGTAGGCGAGTTCGGTTTCGAGATTTTTTGTAAATTCGCGCATGGTTTTGTCGTTTTTTTCGATTTTATCCCACTTGTTTACCGCGATGATTGCCGCGCGACCGCGCTCGTGGGCGATGCCGGCGACCTTTACATCTTGCTCGGTGATGCCCTCTTCGGCGTCGATGAGAAGCACGCAAACGTCGCAGCGTTCGACAGCGGAAAGTGTGCGAATGATGCTGTATTTTTCGATGTTCTCCTTGATTTTCGACTTGCGGCGAAGCCCGGCGGTGTCGATGAAAAGGAAATCGCGCCCGTCGCGGGTTAAAAATGTGTCAACGGCGTCGCGGGTTGTGCCCGGAATATTGCTCACGATTAAGCGTTCCTCGCCGAGAATTTTATTGATTAACGACGATTTGCCGACGTTCGGGCGACCGACTATGGCAACTTTGATGCGGTCGTCGTCTTCGTCGTCGTCCTCGACGGGCGGGAAAAACGCCGCGATTTCGTCGAGCATATCGCCGAGTCCCAAGGCCTGCCCGGCAGAAATCGGAACAGGGTCGCCTATGCCGAGTTCGTAAAATTCATACAGCTCGTTGTTCTCGCGCGACGGAACGTCCACCTTGTTTACAACAAGAACCACCGGCTTGTTTGCGCGGCGCAACATATCGGCAACTTGCGCATCTGCGTCCATTATTCCCGATTTAATGTCCGTTAAAAACAGCACAACGTCCGCGCTTTCAATTGCCGCTTCCGCCTGCCGAAAGATATGCCGCGTAATTAAATCGTCGGTGTCCGGGTCGAGTCCGCCCGTGTCGATAAGAGTGAAATTTCGCCCGAGCCATTCGGCGTCGGCGTAAAGCCTGTCCCGCGTAATGCCGGGCTTGTCGTCTACAATGGCGACGCGCTGCCCCACGATGCGATTAAAAAGCGTGGATTTCCCCACGTTAGGGCGTCCTACAATTGCTACAATCGGTTTTGCCATGATGAACTCCTCAGTTTGCAGAATCCTATCAGTAGCCGGTTGGTTACCGATAGGTTTTGTTTCCGTGCCGTGTATGTTCCTTTTCGGGGCTTCATCCCTCTCACGCGCTGCGCGCGTTGGCCGGGCGGCCTCGCTGACGCGACCCGGCTTCGCCGGGGGACAGCCCGAACCCCACGAACTTTTTAAAAAAGTTCGACAAAAATTTTCAAAATCGCGCGACGCGCGATTTTAATTAAAGTTTTGATGAAACTTTTTCAAAAGTTTCCGGGGTGTGGGGCGGAGCCCCGCGATTTTAATAAAAATCCGTCGTCTTTGTTATATTATAGCAAATATGTTAAAGTTAATAAAATTCTCGAAAGGGGCAATGATATGAAACTGGATTTCAACAACATGATGCAAAACGGTATGGAGGCGAAAATCGCAAAACTCGCGCCGCAAATAAAAGCCGCGAACGAAGCCATGGTAACAAAGCGTGAAAAAATGGCGTGGCGCGATTTGCCCTATAACCAAGAGCGCGTCGTAAAAGAAATGTCTGACTATGTGAACGAAATGAAGGGTCATATCGACGCCTTTGTTGTGTTGGGAATCGGCGGAAGCGCGTTGGGACCGCTTGCGGTGCAGCAAGCGTTGAACCATCCCTTCTGGAACGAACTTCCCCGCGAAAAGCGCAAGGATTATCCCAAGCTGTATGTTCTTGATAATGTTGACCCCGAACGGCTCGTGTATTTTTTCGACACCGTTGATGTAACGAAGTGCCTGTTCAATGTTGTTTCGAAATCGGGCAGCACGTCGGAAACCATGAGCCAGTTTATGATAATTCAGCAAATTCTTGAGGAAAAAATGGGCAAAGAAGGCGCGAAAAGCCGCATTGTTTGCACAACCGACGCCGTAAACGGAAATTTGATTACGATTGCAAAGGCGGAGGGCTACAAGTATTTTATAATTCCGTCGGCGGTTGGCGGACGGTTTTCCGAGCTTACGCCGGTGGGGCTGTTGCCGGCGGCGTTCTGCGGCATTGATATTAAGGGGCTGCTTGTCGGCGCGGCGCAGATGGACGAAAGGTGCAAGGAAGCGGATATTTATAAAAATCCGGCACATATGTATGCGTTGCTTCATTATATCGGCATGACGGAGGGGAAAAATATTTCCGTTGTGATGCCCTATGCGGATTCGCTGAAATTTATTTCCGACTGGTACGCGCAATTGTGGGCGGAGTCGCTCGGCAAGGCTGTTGACAACAACGGCAAAATCGTGAACGTGGGGCAAACGCCGGTTAAAGCGTTGGGCGTAACCGACCAGCACAGTCAGGTTCAGCTTTATGCCGAAGGGCCGTTCGATAAAATTATCGTGTTCCTCGGCGTGGACGAATATCGCGAAACAATCACCATTCCGAAAACCTACGGCGACATGCCTTCGCTCGGATTTCTCGGCGGCGTAACGCACAATGAGCTGATTAAAACCGAGCAGGCCGCCACCGAGTACGCATTAACAAAGGCGAATCGCCAAAATATGACCATTACGTTGCCGAAAGTTACCGCGCATACGTTGGGGCAGTTGCTGTACTTTTTTGAAGTTGCGACTGCTTATGCCGGCGAGCTTCTTAACATTGATGCTTTCGACCAACCCGGCGTTGAAGAGGGCAAAAATGCTACGTATGCAATGTTCGGTCGCCCCGGCTACGAGGCCAAGAAGGCAGAACTTGACGCCGCCCCCGCGAAAAGTGATAAGTATGTGATATAGTAATTCCGTTTGATGTAAACGCGAATCAATAGTTCAAAATAACAACTCGCCGTAAATGCCTTGTGGCGAGGTGTTATTACCCGCCCTTGATTCGCGTTGTAAGTAAATTTCGCGCCGGAAACGCACTGTTGTCTGCGGTTTTCGGCGCGAAATTTTTTTGCGGTGATGCGGATTGCGAGCGCGGTCACAAATTACAGAAGGAGTTGTCACTATGAACAGCAAGCGTACTAAAATAATGGTTGATATTTTAATGACGATTTTTCTTATCCTGTCGTTTATCAGATGGGACGGTACAGACGGGGCTGTCTATCACATCGCTGTGGGGAGTGCTTGCGCTCTGTTTTTTGCCGTTCACATTTTCATACACAGAAAATGGATTAAAGCCGCAACCAAATCTTGTTTTGCAGGAAAGCTGAACAAAACACTGAGAGGAAAATATATAATAAATATGCTCTTGTTAGTGGTTTGGGGCATTTCAATTATCACAGGTTTCTTTGCACTGTCCCCGTTTTTTAATGAGATGAGCGACTCCGGAACAGGTCGATTACACGGCATTACGGCAAGAATCGGATTGGGTCTTATTGTTATTCACATTATCCAACATATACCGCAAATAAAGTCATACATCGGGATTGGTAAACGTGCGAAAAATGAAAGTTAAACACTTGCTGATAAATGCTTTAGGGTTTTTACTTTTGGGGATTGGTGCTGTTGGTTTGTTCGTGCCGTTATTGCCGACAACGCCTTTTGTGCTGCTGGCGGCTGTGTGTTTTTCATACACACCCTTTGGGCTTATGTTATTTTGGGTATAATCGGGGTTGGGGTTACTTTACATCTGTTGATGTTAAAAACGAAAAAACCAATACAGCAATTTGATTTTGCATTATCCGAAAACGAGGCGGGGAACGGGGTCTTCAGCCCGGTTCCCGACGAAGTTTGAGGCTGCGCGAAACCAAGTTGCTGTACCGATACAATTTTTAATGATTCAGGGCGCGTTCCCCATTGCGAAAAAATAACCCCTGCCAAACTCGGCAGGGGTTTACATATAAGTCAGTGCTGTTCGGTCATGGAATCAATTATAGCGAACGTACTTGAGAAGCCCGTTCAGGTTTCGTCGGAAAACGCGTTGAAGCCCGCGATTTTCCGCCTCGCCTTCACGGTTCTCAAGGTCGTTCGCTATATACAGCAGTTTTGTAAACCGTACCGAATTAAAAACTGCTATAACCCATCGGAATCGTAACATTTCCGATTGTAATTGATTCGATGTCGTTGACATTGATGATTCCGTCAAAACCGTAGAGCAAAGTTTGACTGAAAGATTCCTCTGTGCCGTCATGCTCTGTGCCTGCGTAACTCTCGCTTGCCACCCTTGTGAATAATGCGTTTTCGCTGTCTGCGCCGAATGTAATTGCAGTCCCGTCACTTTTGCGTATGCTTACAGGATTCGGCAGGAAGCTGTCGCCCTCAAAGAATATCATTGCAGACAACGGCGAAATTACAATTTTCGTAACTGTGGCGGTCGCCCCGGATGCAATTATTTCTGTGTTCGGCAAGAGGGTTTTTCCCGTATCAGCGAAATCAAGTTCCCATCTCAAACTCCATTCGCCCGCAAAAAGGGTTTCCAAGATTCTGCCGTCGTAGCTTCGTTCATCGGACATGTATTGCAATTCCGATATAAACAACTCAACGCTTCCGCCGGTTGTAGGTGCAGTTGAGTGGAAATGTTGAAGAACCAGTAATCTGTTTCCGTGATTCTCCAAAATGACAGCCCTGCCGCTTCCTGCAGTAACCCCGGCATCGGAATCATTTGCGGTAAATAATCTCGCCCAAATCCATGTTTCGTCGGGAAATGCAAATGATTCGTCCTCCGCTGTTACGTCGTACAAAACGTAAACCCCGAAACTGTCGGCAATGGTTTGCACCACTGTGATTGTCAATCCGTTTTGGGTAGCGGAAACATTGGGCGCACCTACGGTTTCATCAAGCATTTCAATTTGCTCGGGGGTTGCGTTAAAATGTGACAATAATGCCTCGTGCCAACCGAAAGTCGTGGCAAGCACTGTTGTCGTACCGAGAATTAACGCTGCGGCAAGCGACGCAACGGCTGAAAATCGCGCTTTTCGATTCATGGTTATATCTCCTTTTTTGCTCGCTAAAACAGTAGTGAGCATTTTTTGTTTTTGAATTTCCGTGGCCTTAATATTGTCGAAACAATCAACAATATCTTTCGGATGTTTTGGGGCCATACGGGACTTCCTCCTCTCCGAGTTCAAGCAAGAGTTTCAGTTTCTTTTTTGCAGTTCTCAATCGTGTTCGTACAGTCGCATGGTTGATTTTCAGCATTCGGGCAATTTCTTCTGTTTTGTATCCTTCATAGTAGTGAAGATATATGGGTAATTTGTATTTTTCATCCAACGCGACAATTTCTTCCCATATTTCCGATGTGTCGGGCAAGTAAGACGGCTCCTCAATGCTGTCGTAATCAATTCGCCTTGAAAACCACCTGCTTTTCAATACATCCCGACAGGTATTTTGTGTTGTTACTATAAGCCAAGCCTTTAAGTGTTCATCGCTCTCGAAATTTTTTTCGGCAGTTATCAGTTTAATGAAAACCGCCGATGTTGCATCTTCTGCTTCGGCACGACACTTTAATATCATAAGTGCGATGCGATAAACCGTATCGACGTAGCGATTATAAACTGACGTTATTTCTTCGTCCGTCCGCAACGAAGTATTCATTTTCTCACCTCCTTATTTCGTCCGTTCATAAGTAATACGACTCAGCGCGTTAAAATGTTTTAACTGTTGAAAAATTATCGCGAACGGGCTTGAGAAGTCTGTTCGGTTTTCGTCGGAAAACGCGCTGAATCCCGCGATTTTCCGCCTCGTTTTCGGACAACTCAGGAGAGCGTTGAAAAATGCCGTGAGCTGCGACGAGTTCGCAGAAAACCGGCGGACCGGTTTTCGAGAACGAGCGTATGCGAACGGACAATTTTTCAACACTCTCCTCAAGTTGCTCTGCAAAACGCCCCGCGCTTCGCGGAAATAAAAAAACCCGAAGGGACGGCAAAAAATCTGCCATCACCCGCGAGCGTGATATGTACAGTTACATATGCAAACCGGACACACCTCCGGCAAGCAAACAGAACAAAACTCCGCACGAAGCCCCAACGAAACACAAACAAGAGTCCGCAAGCGTACGCGCATATCCGCAAGCATCCGCCACATTCGATTGAAGAAATCGGCGAGCCGTGTTAAAATTCTGTTTACCATAATAAGAGGCTTTTGCCTTGGGCGCAGGTGATGGTTGGTATAGCGAATCCCTGCTTCCGCTGTTGAGACACCTCAGCGGCTGTTATGGTTTTTTATTTCTCCCGGGTTTTCGTCTAACATTTTGAAAACTGCAAATGTTTGCAAGCGCAGAGGGAGAGTGATGAAAAATTGTCCGCTCGCATACGCTCGTTCTCGAAAACCGGCTTAAAGGGTGTAGGCAAAGAAAGCCCACCTTTGCCGCCGGTTTTTGCGAACTCGTCGCAGCTCACGGTATTTTTCAATACTCTCCGGGGTTATTCAGAATCCCCAACAGGAGGCAACAAGAGCTTTGCTGCCTTTAGCAGTGGGCTTGCTTCCTGTTTCGGAAACGCATCTGTTGTGATTTTTGATGCCTCCAACGATGCGTAGATTTCTACGCCCTTAAAAAGTAAATTTGCAAGTTTTTCAGTGCCGATAACTAATGATGAAACTTCCTCGTGATTAAGAGATAAACCATCTTCATCGCTAATATTTCGTGCTTTTTGTGTGCAGTCCTCTTTCAATTTTTCAGAAAGTTCACGCGCAATATTTTCAATTACATCAGCCCCTGATTTCAATGCGCGCAATTTTTGTAGCATAATATCATTTTCGATTCGCTGTTTTTTTACGTATATTGACAACGTTACAATTTTCCCGATTGTCGCGACTGCTGCCGCCACTGAAACAGCAATTATAAGCCAAACAGAACCCGAATCGACACGCTTTAAAGTAAAATCGTTGTTTTCATTTATTTTTCTCATGGCTTGCATTTTATTAAAAATGCAGTCAAGCTCAGATATATATTCAGACAGCTCCGCCAGACTTACATTGTCGGGCATCTTGATATTTATTTGATTTTCTTCATCCTTCGGGGAAAATTCTCTGCTCATTGAAAGCGTAGCGGATAAAGCCTCGACAAGGTTGTCATGTAATATTTTAAATCGATTAAAACTGGAAGCGGATAAGACGGATTGTACACCCGGAGCTTCAAAAGGCACTCCCTGCTTAGCAAGCGCAGCGACATATGGTCTAGCGAACTCAAACTCAGCTAGGTGTAAAGTCCCAGATTGAGGTGGCACGGTTCATCTAAAAAAACGTCGGGATTATCGCCCCAAGATTTGACAATGAATTGATAAGGTGTCATCCCCTTCAAAGTTTTTAGTCGTTTA
>Ga0123355_10000840_pt1 | contig 42268 bp, 42 predicted proteins | sample TergutEmb28metaG_3_FD_89872 | JGI IMG/M metagenome (GOLD analysis project Ga0123355, IMG submission 89872) | Embiratermes neotenicus P1 segment gut microbial communities from Petit-Saut dam, French Guiana - Emb289 P1 | ecosystem: Host-associated > Arthropoda: Insects > Digestive system > Gut ...
AGCAATTGACCCTGATGTAGTTCTGCCAAAAACAGACTATACAAAGAAAGAGCGAATCGCTCGCTTGACAGATCTTATTATGGCAGGTATTGCAAATACTTTAGAAGCTGCACAGGCGCAAAATGCTGCTCGAACTGAAAAAGACGGTAAGGGCAACACTGCAGAAAGTGCAGGAAACTAATGGAGATACATGTTGCAAGACCAGCAGGTACTTGTTATGGAGTGGAACGTGCCCTAAAACTGGCGCGTGAGGCTGCACGTGAAGCCCGTGGTGCGCCTGTGGCAAGTTTAGGAGAGCTGATTCACAATCCCCAGGCAGTTGACACCTTGCGCTTGATTGGCGTGGATGTTGTAGCAAGTCTGGATGATCTGCCTCTAGCATCAAATGATGCAAAAAATACCTTGATTATCCGCAGTCACGGGGTTGCTCCTAGCGTGATAGAGGAAGCTGAAGCACGCGGTGCAAATGTTGTTGATGCGACCTGTCCTCACGTTGCACGGGTGCAGGAAGCTGCAGAAAAGCTGGCAGTTGATGGCTTTACGGTACTTATTGTGGGTGAGCCTGACCACCCAGAAGTATTTGGCATTAGTGCGCGCGCAGGCGAAAACTCGCATGTTGTAACAGGCTCTGCGGACTTACCGCCTATTGCAGAGTTACGCGATCAGCGCGTAGGCGTGGTAATCCAAACGACGCAAACAGCAGAAGCGCTGGCAGAGGTAGTGGATGCACTACGTGATCAGGTTGTCGAACTGCGTGTTGTCAACACTATTTGTAGTGCAACCTCACGCAGACAGCAAGCTGCAGAAGAACTGTCACGTCAGGTTGACGTGGTGGTGGTTGTTGGCGGACATAACAGTGGCAATACCAGACGTCTTTACGAAATCAGTAAGGAAGCATGCCCGCACAGCTATCACATTGAGACCAGTGCAGAATTAGAAAAGTCCTGGTTTGACGGCGCGGAAAAGGTGGGTATTACTGCGGGCGCCTCTACGCCTGAGGACCAGCTGCAAAGCGTTGTAGCGCGTATTCGTGCCATTGGAATTGAGACTTATCGCGACGCAGACGCAGCAGATGCAAAGCACATAAAGAATCGTGTAAATGACTCAGGTAAAGATGCTACTACTGATCTGGGGGCGGCTGGCTTGAAGGCAGATGAGTGGTAATCATGTCTGATGTATCTCGCACAAAAGCAGGAGCAAAAATACAGACAGTAGTGCCAAGCTCTGCGGCAGACGCAGCAGGAATCAAGGCGGGCGAGCACGTCCAGTCTATAAATGGATTACCCGCATCTGACTATATTGATTGGCTGTGGGAAAGCGATGGCAGCGAGATTGAGCTTGAGATAGTAGGTATAGACGGCAAGTCCAGGATAGTTAACCTGCAGCGTGAAGTTGTTGAATCTGCGGGCGACGAAAGCAGCCGGGGCGGTTGGGGCATTGAGTTTCCTGACATTATCTGGGATGGTATTCACAATTGTGCCAATGATTGCGTTTTTTGCTTCATGCAGCAATTGCCTGACACTGCTCGTGGCAGTTTGCGCATGCGCGATGACGACTATCGTCTGTCATTTTTACAGGGAAATTTTATTACGCTAACCAACTTGAGCGATGCAGATAAGCAGCGCATTGTAGATCAAAATGTTTCTCCTTTGCGCGTGTCTTTTCATGCGGCAAATGAAGAAGTGCGCGAAAAGCTAATTGGCAAAAATCAGGCGGCTGGATTGAAGAATCTTGATGACTTGATAGCTGCAGGTATTAATTTTCATATCCAAATCGTTCTATTGCCAGGAATTAATGATGGTACAGTTCTTGAAGAAACTCTGCAGTATCTACAAGACCCAAAGCGACTGTCACACGTCCTAAGTGTTGGCATAGTACCTGTTGCTTTTACGGATTATGCACCTGTACGCCTGAAGGATATGCTCAATTCTGCAAGCCTGCCAGATGAAGATAGAGAAGAATGGTCAAAGTCTGTAATTGAGCAGGTTCAGCGACATCAATTTGAGCAATACGAACAGCGCGATCTGACTTGGGTATACCTCGCTGATGAGTTTTATATTCATGCACATGCACCCTTTCCACTGCCAGAATTTTACGATGGATTTCCACAACTAGAAAATGGCATCGGCATGGTCTTGAATTTTATTGCAGATGTGCGTGAGCATTTTGAGGATCTCGCGTCGACCATTGCAGCACTGCCCAATAATGAGTCAATTACCATTGTGTGTGGGGAACTGCTTGCGCAAACATGGCTGGGTGTCTTGTCTGCCGTGCATGCTGGTGGGAAACTACGTTTGCTGCCCGTGCGCAATCGTTATTTTGGGGGGAATGTTAGCGTGACAGGATTGTTGACCGCTGACGACATTTTGCGTGCTGTGCAATTTGATAGCGAGCATCTACAGGCTGAAAATCAAGACGCAGCCACCAGCCACTGCTATCTGGTGCCTGACTGTATCTTCAATGATAATGGACGTACTCTAGATGATTGCAATGTGCAGCAGCTGAAGGATGCAGCCAGTGTACAACTGGATATTTATCGTATTGGCATTGCTGGACTAATAGAATCCATAAAGGAGCATACCTCACATGCCTGAAAATGTACTCCCTATAGTTGCCATTGTTGGCAGACCTAATGTTGGCAAGTCGAGTTTTGTGAATCGTATCAGTGGGCGTATGGATGCCATTGTGCATGGCGAACGCGGTGTTACGCGCGATCGCAGTTATCATGAAGCTGATTGGGCAGGGCGTAGCTTTATCCTTGTTGATACTGGTGGTATTGAGCTTGCACGTGATGATGTTTTTCAGTCAAGTATCCGCGCTCAGGCAGAGATTGCGACTAGTCAGGCAGATGCGATTGTTTTTCTGGTTGACGGACAGACGGGAATGACCGCTGACGATGAGGAGCTTGCAAAGTTGCTCAAGCGCACTAAAAAACCTATTTTTCTCGCCGTTAATAAGGTAGACAATCCTGTTTCAGAGCAAGAAACCTATGAGTTCTGGAATCTGGGGCTGGGGACACCCTTTCCCGTTTCTGCAACACATGGTACGGGCACAGGTGATCTTTTTGATGAAATTATCGCGGTACTGCCTGACACCACAAATGCAGGTGTCCGCTCAGATGTAGTGTTGGAAGCAGATGCTTATTTAGATATTGATGCTGACGATGATGATTTTGCAGATGAGAAACGTTCAAGCAGGCGGCCTGTATATGGGGATAACGACCCTGTCAGAATAGCAATTATTGGCAGACCCAATGCGGGCAAGTCTTCGATTACCAATAGACTGTCAAATATGGAACGTTCTATCGTGTCTGAAGTTGCGGGTACGACGCGTGATGCTATTGATACGAGCTTTAGCTATGAGGGCAGGGAAATCACACTGGTTGATACGGCAGGTCTGCGCAGAAAAGCGCTGATTGATACAGATGTTGAATATTATGGCTTTGTGCGTGCAATGCGAGCCATTGACCGTGCTGATGTCACCTTGTTGGTCATCGATGCAGAAATTGGTCTCACTGACCAAGATCAGCGAATTGCATCCTATGCTACCGATAGAGGACGTGCCATTGTTGTTCTGTTAAACAAATGGGATCTGATGAAGCAGGAAAGTGCTGATCATGCCGTTGAAGCTGAACGTACGCGTCAGCTACTTATGGATCGCATTGAGGATCGGTTAGGCTTTATTTCATGGGCACCCGTAATTCGCGTAAGTGCGCTTAGTGGGCGTGGATTTGATCGCGTGCTTGATACGGTGCTGCAAGTCTTTGGCAATTATCGCACGCAGCTCAGCACGTCAAGCTTGAATCGATTCCTTACTGAGCTACGTCAGTTTGGTCATACAGTAAGCAGAGGTCCTCAAAAGCTAAGTATTAAGTATGTGGCACAGACGCAGTACGAGCCACCAGGTTTTACTTTCTTTTGCAATTTCCCTAGACTAGTTGATGACAGCTATCAGCGCTACCTAGAGAATCGCTTGCGTGAACATTTTGATTTAACAGGTACACCAGTGCGGATGAAATTCCGCAGCAAAGTTTAGATTGATATCAGGAGGAATATCTACGCATGGATTCAATCGCACAGCCATTATTTGACTTGCCGTACGCTGTACAGGCAGTCATTGTACTGGTTTTTGCCTATTTGTTTGGCGCAATTCCCTTTTCATTCATCATAGGGAAGGTCTTTTTTAGAATTAACCTGTTTCAAAAAGGCTCGGGAAATTTAGGAGCTGCCAATACGTTTCGTGTGTTAGGAGCACCAGCGGGCATCGCAACGCTACTACTGGACATGACAAAAGGTGCTGTTGCAATATACGCGGCTCGCTTCATCGTTGATGGTTCAGGAATGGGTGCTGCAGCAGGCAATTGGCTGCTTGCAGGATGTGCGCTTGCAGTCATCGTGGGGCACACAGCATCGCCCTATATTAAGTTTCGTGGTGGCAAGGGGGCAGCAAGTTCTGCGGGTGTCATGTTTGCTCTGGTTCCCATTGTGTTTTGGATATCCTTTGTGATTTTTGTTTCAACCATTGCTATAACACGCTATGTGTCTGTAGGTACGCTTGCCGTTGCCTTCACCTTTCCAATCTGGATGGCAATCTTTTATGGCAATCTGCCCTTTATACTTTTTGGTGTGCTGATTGCCGTAATTGTTCCCTGGTTGCATAAGGGTAACATTCAGCGCTTGCGGGCAGGCACAGAACGGCGTTTTGCATGGAAAAATCGCGGCGAGGGGCTTCGCAAAGATGAGGCTGACAATGGCAGTGCATAGCAGATAGACATACTGTGCGTGCAGTGCGAGTTAAGGCTAACTAAGTGATTTAGGAAGCGAGCAAAGATTATGGCAAAAATAGGCGTCATAGGTGCAGGATCATGGGGAACGGCAGTTGCTTGGTTACTTGATGGCAAAGGGCACAATGTGCAAATGTGGGCTTTCGAGTCTGAAATCGCAGATGCGATTAATGCTTCTGGCAGAAACCCCATATATTTGCCAAAAGTGCAGTTCAGTGATCGCATTAGTGCGAGCTCTGATATGGCAATCGCACTTGAAGACGCAGAAGCAGTCGTCATGGTTACGCCCAGTATTGGTGTGCGTGCCACTGCTGAAAAGGTAGCAGAAACACTTTCTATTGACACGCCAGTAATAATCCTCAGCAAAGGATTGGAATCTGGCACTTCACTTCTGATGACAGAAATACTTGAAGAGGTGCTGGGCAATCCTGATCGTATTGCTGCGCTTTCGGGTCCAAATCATGCAGAAGAAGTCAGCCGTGCCGTTCCTTCTGCTACGGTCGTTGCTGCTCATTCGCAGCAAACTGCAGACTACTTCCAGCAGTTATTTTCGACACCATTCTTTCGCGTGTATACCAATACCGATATTACAGGTGTTGAGTTGTGCGGTGCAGGCAAGAATGTTGTTGCCATCGCTTGTGGTCTGTGCGATGGCTTAAGGCTTGGCGACAATGCAAAGGCGTCCCTAATGACGCGTGGTCTTGCAGAGATGGCTCGTTTGGGTAAAGCGCGTGGAGCACAATCTGAAACCTTTCAGGGACTTGCAGGGATGGGTGACTTGATTGTAACCTGTACTTCAAAGCATTCACGAAACAGATCACTGGGCGAAGAGCTTGCTCGTGGAGGCACATTAGAGGGATATCAACAGCGTACAAAAATGGTTGTTGAGGGAGCAATGGCCTGTGCAAGCATCTATGAACTTGCGCAGACAGAAGGAATTGATGTTCCTATTACACAGCTGATTTATCAGATACTATACGAAGATTATAGTGCTGAGCTAGGCGTGAGCATGTTAATGAGCCGCCCCCTAAAGTCAGAACAAGAATAAGGAGCAGAACTCATGTCAGTGTCACATGTTATTCAGACAATCGTATCTCCTTCACTGCTCTCTGCTGACTTTACCGATTTGCGAGAAGCGCTACGTACTGTTGAAGATGCTGGTACTCCTTGGATTCATCTTGATGTCATGGATGGACATTTTGTGCCTAACTTGACTTTTGGACCACCTGTGATTGCAGCCTTGCGCAGTAAGACAAATCTTGTTTTTGATGTCCATCTTATGATCGACAATCCAGACGACACTATCGATTGGTATCTTGATGTGGGATGTGACTATATTACCGTGCACCTGGAATCTGCTCGCGACGTTGTAGCCATGTCACAAAAAGTTCGCGCACAGGGCAAGCATTTTGGGCTGGCAATCAAGCCCGATGCTCCAGTGTCAACTCTTGCTGATTTTTTACCACACCTTGATATGGTGCTAATTATGTCGGTGTTCCCTGGGTTTTCAGGTCAGTCTTTTATTCCAGAAACGATTGAGCGACTTGAACAGTTGCAGGATCTCTGCATGCGTGCAAATTGCAATCCTCTTGTGCAGGTAGACGGTGGCATTAATGCAGAAACTGCGGCACAGTGTGCAGCAAAGGGGGCTCAGATATTTGTTGCAGGAAATGCTTTTTTCAAGGCTGAAAATCCCACAATAGCTCTACAGGACATAATCACTGCCACGCAGAGATAAGCTACACCTTTTGAATATCTTGCATTTGCGTGCGAAGTGACAAAAATAGGGCAGGTATAGTTCCTGCCCTATCGCATGGTATGCGTGTCCTGCCTATTGCCAGTCTTTGCTTAAATCGGCACAGGACTCATCAATTTTTGCCGCATACATTGCTTGCATGTAGTCAAGGGCTGTTTGCTGGGTATCTGCATCCAAAGCTTCTACGCCGTCTGTAGGGATTACCACCTTGAAGCCCCACATGTATGCATCTGCTGCGGTGTGCTGTATGCAAATGTTAGTTAGCATTCCGCAGATGATCAAGGTATCGATCTGTAGGTCACGCAACAAGCTGTGAAGTCCTGTTTCAAAGAATGCGCTGTAGCGACGCTTTGGCAGAATGTGATCGCCAGCTTGCGGTGAGAGTTCTGGTATAAACTCTGCCCCTGTAGTTCCTGCCATGGCATGGTCTCCCCACAAATCCAGTTCATGGTCAATATTTGGCAAATGTGCATCATTGCTAAATATCACAGGAATTTTTGCAGTGCGAGCAGCCGCTACCAGACCCTGTATGGGTGCGATGATATTGCTTGCGCGTGGGTTCGCCAGACTGCCTGTTACAAAGTCGTTTAGCATATCGATGACAATTACTGCTGGTTTTGACATGAAGACTCACTTTCTACTTACATTCAATGGATTAAATTGACCTTGCTGTGCGTAGCGGTATTATACAATAGTAGCTTGCAAAAACGTACCTTAGATTATCTGGAGAGCAGCGACATGATCCCTAACCGAAGTTCCTATTATCTGACGACGCCAATTTATTATGTCAACGACGTTCCGCACTTGGGAACAGCGTATACAACCATTGCTGCTGACGTGATGGCTCGCTACAGACGCATGAGCGGACATGATGTAGTGTTTTTGACGGGCTTGGATGAGCATGGCCAGAAAATCGAACAAGCTGCCACTGCTGCAGGGTATACGCCGCAAGAATGGGTGGATAAGCTTGCTCCTGCGTTCAAAGAGACGTGGGAGATGCTTGGCATCAGCTATGATATCTTTATGCGCACGACAAGTGATGAGCATAGGCGTGCTGTGCAAGAATTCGCACGTCGCCTGTATGATAGTGGGGACATTTATTCTGGAAGCTATGAGGGCTGGTACTGTGTGCCTGATGAAGCTTACTGGGCGCCAGGCGATCTGGACATGGAAGATGTTGGCGATGGCAAAGAAGATGCTGTTCCCAATTGTCCCGACTGTAGCAGGTCACTACAGTTTGTGCGTGAGAAGAATTGGTTTTTCCGTCTGTCGAATTATGCTGATTTTTTATTGCAGTGGTATGCAGATAATCCACAGGCATTGCAGCCTGAAACACGTCGCAACGAAATACTGTCGTTTATTCGTAGTGGGTTGCACGACCTGTCTATTTCACGTGCGAACGTCAAGTGGGGGATTCCACTGCCCTGGACAGAGGGTACTGATGATGCGCAGACCATGTACGTGTGGTTTGATGCCTTGATTAACTATTTGACAGGTATTGGCTTTGGAGCAGATGATGAGGCAAGTGCAGCGGAATTTGCCTATCGCTGGCCTGCACAGGTGCATTATGTAGGCAAAGACATTACACGCTTTCACTGTATTATTTGGCCTGCTATGTTGTATGCTGCAGGCTTGCCTTTGCCGCAACAGGTGTTTGCTCATGGTTTTTTGCTGACAAAAGGCGAAAAAATGAGCAAGTCAAAGGGTAATGCAAAAACGCCACGCGAGCTGGTTGAGCGTCTAGGTGTTGATGGTTACCGCTACTATTTCCTGCGTGACGTAGTCTTTGGGTCTGATGGATCAATTAGCGATGAAGCCATGGTGCAGCGTTTTAATGGAGATTTGGCAAATGACTGGGGGAATCTGGTCAGCCGCCTGTTCTCGATGGTGGGCAAATATTGTGATGAAGTAGTTCCAGCATATGTGGGTGATCCGCTTACAGAAGGTGCTGAAGGTGCTGTGTTGCGAGACATCGCTGATGGCTTGTTTGAGCAAGTAGAAGACGCGTACAATCGCTTTGACTACAGTGGCGCACTTAAAGAGATATGGGAATTGGTGCGTGCTGCAAATCGCTATCTAGAGGACAGTGCTCCCTGGGGACTTGCGAAAAACGCAGACAGTGACCTGGAGGCAGCGGCACGACTTGCAAATGTATTGTACAGTGCACTTGAAGCAGTACGCACTATTGCTTTGTTTACTGCGCCCACTATGCCAGCAACCGCTGATGAGGTAATGTCGCGCTTAGAGTTAAGCCCTGCAACGACAGTGGTTGATTTGCAGCGTGAGGCTCAGTGGGGGCAGTTGCCTGCAGGAAATAAAGTGACCAAGGGTGACCCTCTATTTCAACGCCTCGATGTTTAGAGCACACCAGATGTCCAGACTTTGCGTCGGGTTGAAAAATCCAAATGCACACGTAGTTACTACGCGTAGTTACTACGCTTAGCATGTTGATTTTTGCAAGCCTCCTTAATTCTGACCATCTGGAGCACTCTGTGGTTTGACGGGAGCGCAAAAAAAGAAAACGTATGAACAGTTTTGAATTTATAACATATAAAGGGAAGAAAAAGCTGCCTGTGCAGGTACCGCTGCCTGATTTACAGGGAGCATCGCTGATTGAAACACATGCACATCTTGACATGCTGGAAGATCCTGCACTTGCCTTGGCCCGTGCAGGTTTCGCTGGCTTGACTACGGTACTGACGATTGCCGACATCAGTGTACGCGCTGAAACTACCTATGGAATGCTTGAAGTCTGGCGCGAGGGTGCGCAAATGCTACTTGATGCTTCACCAGATGCTCAACAGGCTACTGTTCCCGATACCTATATCATTGCAGGTATCCATCCGCACAATTCACGTCATTTTGATGCAGCAGCAGAAAAGCATTTACGCAGACTTGCTGAGGATTCACGCACTGTTGCGCTGGGAGAAGCTGGTCTGGATTACTACTACGACCATAGTCCGCGCGATGTTCAGCGTGCAGTATTCAGACGAAAGCTCGAATTGGCTCACGAACTAGACCTGCCCGTCATTGTCCATCTGCGCGATGCTCATGACGATGGACTGCACATCTTAACAGAGCTTGGTGTTCCAGCACGTGGTGCAGTTCTGCACTGTTACAACCGTGACTTGAAAATAGCAGAGCCGTTTCTTGATTTGGGTTGCGTACTGGGATTTGGCGGTCCTGTGACCTTCAAAAGTGCGCATGAGGTCAAGGCGGCCGCACAGGCAGCTCCCGCAGATCGCATCCTGATAGAAACCGACTGTCCCTTCATGGCACCGACTCCATTTAGGGGGCAAAAATGTGAACCAGCTCACTGTTTGTGGGTGGCTCAAGAGATTGCCGACCTACGCAATATGCCACTTTTTGAACTAGCGCAGCAGACCAGTAATACTGCTGCAAGCATCTTCCGCCTGCCACAGATTTAAGGATAGTAGATGACCGCAACACGTAAAAACGTCGTCATTGTTAACGGTTCGCCCAGAAAGATGGGCAACTCTGCAATGTTTGCTGAACGGCTCAAAAAGGACCTCATGAGTGCTGGAGTAACAAGCGTTCAAATATTCTCGCCTGTAACACATGACTTTAGGTTTTGCATGGGCTGTGAGCGATGTATTAAGGCGGGGGAGTGTGTCCACACAGACGACATGGAGACCTTAGCTGCTGCACTTGATGCTGCTGACGCCTTAATCTGGCTATGCCCTCTGTATTTTGGAACGGTACCTGCACAGCTCAAGGTAATCATTGACAGGTTTCAGCTGCTTTGGGCGCGCAATGTACTTGCAGGAGAGGACAAGGGAATCCGCAGTGATTGCACGCGTCCTGCGCTTGCATATTACATCAGCGCAAAAGATGATCCCTTTGGAACAGAGCAGAGAGAGGCAGCTGCGTTGCTGCCTTTGCGCTATGCTTCGAATACTGCAGGATTTGCCCTAACAGAGCACTATGCATTGGTTGGTCCAGAAAAGCCTGGTGACATTCGTAAGCCTGAGCTTGCCACAAAGCTTGCAGATGCAATTCAGCTTGCCACAGACAATATTGCACAACAGGAAAGTTCTGCGGTCACAAACTCGCCCCTTGCAACACCAACCGCAACCATAAAAGTATTGCAGACATTTGACCTGTACACAAAGAAGCGTCTAGGACAGCATTTTTTAGTCGATGACAATGTTATAGGACGTATCCTTGATGCAGCAGATCTGAATAAGGATGATCAGGTACTTGAAATTGGTCCAGGCATTGGCGTTTTGACCCTTGCATTGCTGAAGCAGGCAGAACAGGTTCTTGCCCTTGAGTATGACTCGCAGTTGGTTGAGGTGCTGGAACACACTGCAGGGAGTGATTCAAAGCTGACGATTATCAATGAAGATGCACTGAACATTCCAAGCATAATGCTTCCATTTTTGCCCACAAAACTTGTTGCAAATTTGCCCTATCAGGTGGCAGCAACGAATGTATTAGATTGCTTTGAGTATCTGCCCTCTGTGCAGCAGGCGACGGTAATGGTGCAGCGTGAAGTTGCCCAGCGTATGGCAGCACATCCTGGCAGTAAGGCATATGGCGCTTACAGTGCAAAGCTACAATTGCTTGCGCAGCCTACAGGCAGTTTTCCCGTATCCAGGAACAGTTTCTTGCCACCCCCTCGCGTAGATTCTACGGTGATTACATTGACGCGTCACAAGGTTACTGAAAATCTTGTAAGGGATATTGCGCACTATAGGGAAGTTGCTGCGCTGATAGATATTTGCTTTGCTAATCGCAGAAAGACAATCTTGAACAATCTGCGTGCGGCAGACATAGATATAGAAGTAGCCCATTTTGCTCTTGAAAAGACAGAAATTGATTCAATAGCACGTGCAGAAACCCTTGCGCCAAAAGACTTTGTTGCATTGCTGGATGCATTCCGTCAGATTTAAGCTTTCTTTAATCGAAAGTTAATCCGACTTTAAGGGTCGTTTGCTATGATGATTTTCTGGCAGTCTGCTGCTGCAGGCGGTTAATCTTGCCCCAGAAGTGAGGTGAGATTATGGTAGAAGCATTAATCGTAATAGCACTTGTGCTAACGGTGGTGCGAGAAGCCATCAAGCTGGCAAAGATCATTCTGATCCGTAGACAGCAAAACCGTCGCAGCTAAGTGCCGCGACGGTAAACCAAAACAGGGCAACCGTCTGCGACCAAAACAGCAGGCTGCCTCTTTATGTGCGTCCATTGTAGCATATTGTAGACAGTGATGGACGTGCTCTGCTAACTGTTAAGTTGCGTTATGGACTATAATGCTTGTATGAATTCTCCTATTCTGATTACGACATCAAAGCAGCTTGATCATGCTATTGAGCAACTTTTAACAGCTGATGTTCTGGCTGTTGATACTGAGTTTATGCGTGAAAAGACTTATTTCCCCAAACTTTGCTTGCTGCAGATTGCGTGCAAGGATGAAGTTTTCCTGATTGATCCCTTGCAGCATAAGCTTGATTTGCGACCACTTGCACGAATCTGGTCAAAGCAATCCATTGTGAAGGTATTTCATTCGGGAGCACAGGACTTACAAATACTGTTTGATGCGTGTGGAGTTGCGCCTAGCCCCTATTTCGACACGCAAGACGCTGCTGCGCTGATTGGCATGCCAGAACAGGTTGGCTATGGAGTACTGGTAAAACGCTTACTGGGGAAAGACTTGGACAAAGCAGATCGGTTCACTGACTGGTCGCGCAGGCCACTTGATGCAAGTCAATTGCGTTATGCAGCTGATGACGTTATTTGGTTGTTGCAACTATATCCTCTGCTTGTGAACAAGCTGCGAGAATTGGGCAGAGATTCGTGGCTGGATGCAGAGTTTAGCAAGCGCTGCAGTGAAGATGCATTGACGACTGATGTCAGGGCTGTATACCTGCGCCTAAAGCGCGTATCGTCACTTAAGCCCACACAGCTTGCGGTTGCACGTGAGGTTGCTGCCTGGCGTGAGACTTGTGCCATGCGCAAGAATATTCCAAAGCGCTGGCTACTTTCTGATGAGGCAGTCCTAGACATTGCAAGGCGTGCGCCGACAAGTGAAGAGAAACTTGCAAAGTTGCGTGGTGTTGGACCGAACCTAAAGCGCGAGCTTGGCAGCTTACTTGTAGCGGTTAAAGCTGGTAGAGCCTGTCCAGAAGGCGAATGGCCTTGCTTGTCACAGCGCCCTAAGTTAAATGCTAATGACAGTGCTGCTTTAGAGCTGATGGCAGCGATTGTGCGTGTACGCGCAGAACAGAACTTGCTGTCGCAATCTGTTCTTGCCTCGCGTGCGCAGCTTGAAGACTATGTAAGCAGGCGCAGCAATGACTGTGCGGTAATGCAGGGATGGCGCAAAGAACTGATAGGTGTTGAACTCGAGCGATTGTTAGCGGGTCAGATTGCCTTGCGACTGGACAGCGGTGTGCTTGCGATTGAAGAAGTTGCTGATGGCGTCACAACAGACTAAGACTGAGACTGCCATTACGGTAAGCGAGGCTGTTGAGATTGCAAAGCTAAGTCTTGAGACCTTACGCTTGCGTGTTATTGGAGAGGTTTCGGGATTTACAGGCGCTAAATATCCTACGAAATATTTTAGCCTGAAAGATGGTGATGCGACCCTTAAGTGCATTATCTGGAAAAATGTGTATGATGCAGCAGACGTTGACTTGCAAGATGGCCAAGAAATAGAGGTCGTTGGGAAATTCAGTGTTTTTCCTAAGCGCGGTGAGATGAATTTCCATGTGTCAAAATTGCATATTGCAGGCGAAGGACAGCTGCGCATTGAGCTTGCTCAGCGTGAAGCACGTTTGCGTGCAGAAGGATTGTTTGATGAGCAGCACAAGCGCACTATTCCTGTCTTTCCTCAAAAGATTGCAGTTGTGACCTCACCTGCAGGAGCGGTGATTCACGACATCACAAAAGCTCTGGGTCGTCGCTGGCCTGTAGCACAGGTGTTACTCTATGGAGTACGTGTCGAAGGAACAGATGCGGTGTCACAGATTTGTGCAGGCATTACAGCTGCTGACCAGTCTGATGCTGACTTAATCATTTTGGCACGTGGTGGTGGATCATTTGAAGACTTGTTACCTTTTTCTGACGAAGCGGTAGTACGTGCAATTGTAGATGTGCAAACACCACTGATTTCGGGCATCGGACACCAGCCAGATATTAGTCTGGCAGACCATGTTGCAGATATGCATGCAGCCACGCCAACGGCAGCGGCAGAGGCAGCAAGTAGTCCCAGCATAGCAGACTTGCAGCAATTGCTTGATAGTAGTGCTGTGAGAATGCAGACTGTACTGAATGAGAAAATCCGCAGTTCTCGCAGGCACCTGGATGCACTTGCAAGTCGTCCCGTGTTTGCAGGACCAGAAGAGCTGCTGCAAGTTCGAGCTATGCTGCTCGATTCTATCGTTCAGCGCATGACAACGGTGTTAGCTGCGGGCTTTGGGACAGAAAGACAGCGAATTGTGCGTGCGCAGGAACGCTTGCTGCACGTAGGTCCTCACTTGACTGCACGTGAGCGCACGCAGCTTGAACGTGCGACGGGGACGCTGGACGCTCTCTCTCCTCTGAAGGTGTTGGGGCGTGGCTATGCTATGGTGTTTGAATCTGGTGACAGCACTCAAGATGAGAGTACTGTTCGTAGAAAGGTTATTGATTCTGTAAGCTGTGTGCAAGTTGGACAGGCAGTAAAAGTTGAACTGCATGATGGCCAGCTTGATTGTGAAGTGAAAGGGATAGCCAATGAACCAATTATTTGATGAAAATGTTGCTGCACCTGCCATGACAGATGGTGTGGATGCTGAAGTAAGCATAGATGTAGCAGATGCAGACAATGCTGCTACTTTCAATGAGCAATTATCGCAGCTTGAAGCGATTGTTGCGCAACTCGAAGGCGGACAGCTTGAGCTTGAGGATAGCCTGAAGCGCTATGGTGAGGGTGTCGAACTGATTCGTGCACTACAGGGCAAATTGATAGATGCAGAGCAGAAAGTCCAGCTGATGATGGGAGAGATTCATGAGCAAGAATAACGATGGATTTGAAGTGATGGATGACTGTATTTTTTGCAGGATTATTGCAGGAGACTTCGGCACTGATTTTGTCTATGAGGATGACTATGTGGTTGCATTTGACGATATTAGTCCACAGGCTCCAGTACATACCCTCATAGTGCCACGCGTGCATGTAGAAAATCTTGAAGATAATCCTGATCCAGAACTATTGGGCAATGTCTTTGCCGCAATAAGCAAGGTTGCAAAAGTCAAAGGTGTTGATCAAAGCGGGTATCGCATCATACAAAATAATGGCGCAGGTGCAGGACAGACGGTATTTCATCTGCACGTCCACCTGATGGGTGGCAAGCCTTTCGGTGAGGGAATGGTGTAGTTTCTACAGCCGTTCCTGTAGAATAATGGATACAAAAATCAGTGAGTGTTAGGAGATTAGACATGAGTTCGTTTCTGACAAAAACCATTGAACGTGCGCGTGCTGCCGATAAGCACATAGTCTTACCTGAAGGATCAGATGCTCGCACCTGGGAGGCTGCCAGGCAGGCACTTGACGCAAAAATTGCTCGCATCACGGTGCTTGCAAGTCCAGCAGAGGTACCCACTAATCTTGATTGTAGTGGCATTAATGTTATTAACCCTGCGAATGCAGACTTTAAAGACGACCTTGCAGAGAGCCTGTATCAGCTGCGTCAGGCAAAGGGCATGACACACGAACAGGCAGATGAACTCATCGCAGATCCTCTTTATTTTGGGACGATGATGGTAAAAAAGGGCTATGCTGATGGTGCAGTAGCAGGAGCGGTCAATGCTACGAGTGCAGTATTGCGTGCTGCATTGCAGATACTTAAAACAGCACCAGGCACAAAGCTGGTGTCGAGCTACTTCATCATGGATGTGCCAGATTGTGAGTATGGTGCAGATGGCGTCTTTTTGTATGCCGACTGTGGACTGGTTGAGAATCCTGACGCAGATGCGCTGTCTGAAATCGCTATTGCTTCTGCAGCGTCCTTTGAGGCTTTGGTGGGACAGCAGGCACAGGTTGCGATGCTGTCGTATTCGACTTATGGCAGTGCAAAAAGTGAGCTTACTGAAAAGGTTGTTGAAGCTACGCGACTTGCGCGCGAGAAAGCTCCTGATCTTGCACTGGATGGCGAATTGCAGCTAGATGCCGCTATTGTCCGTGCGATTGGTGAGTCAAAGGCTCCTGACAGTGCTGTTGCGGGTAAAGCAAACGTTTTAATATTCCCTGACCTCAACAGTGGAAATATTGCTTATAAACTGACAGAGCGCTTAGCAAAAGCAGAGGCATACGGACCAATCACTCAGGGAATAGCTGCGCCTGTCAATGATTTGTCGCGCGGATGCAGCGCAGAAGATATTGTGGGAGTAATTGCAATCACCGCAGTTCAGGCTGCCGACAATTAGAGAGGCCTGTCATGAAGATACTTGTACTTAATGCGGGGTCGTCATCACTCAAATATCAATTAATGGACAGCACAACAGAAGAAGTGCTGGCAAAAGGTCTTGTTGAGCGCATTGGAACAGAGGGAGAGGCTGACCATTCCTTTGATGTTGGCGGCAGCAAGGGGCGTGAATCTGCGCACATGGACGGCCATGAGCACGCTCTGCGTGCAGCCATTGCTGCGCTGAGTGCAGATGGTGGCGTCATTGATGATTTGGCTGATATTGCCGCAGTTGGACACCGCGTGGTACATGGAGGAGAGTACTTCTCGGCATCTGTTGCTATAGATGAGGGCGTGTTGAAAAAGCTCGATGAAGTATCACCACTTGCTCCTCTGCATAATCCTGCAGCAGTAGCCTGTATTCGTGCATCGCGTGAGCTGATGCCAGACATTGCGCAGGTAGCTGCTTTTGACACAGCCTATCATCAGACGATTCCGCCAGAGGCACATCATTATCCTTTGCCACGTGAACTATATGATAAATATAAAGTTCGTCGCTACGGATTCCATGGAAATTCTCACCGGTACGTAGCGCAGCGTAGCGCAGATTTAGTAGGCATTCCTTTGCGCGACCTTAAGATTATTAGCTGTCATTTGGGCAATGGTGCGTCGATTGCAGCCATCAAAAATGGTGTGTCAGTTGATACCAGTATGGGCTTTACGCCTCTTGAGGGCTTGATGATGGGAACACGTACAGGAAGCATTGATCCAGCGATTGTGACTTTCTTGATGCGTCAAGAGGACTTGAGTCCTGATGAGGTTGATACCTTGATGAACAAGCAGTCAGGTCTTTTAGGAGTAAGTGGCGTGAGCAGTGATTTGCGCGATGTGTTGGATGCGCAAGAACATGGCAATGACCTTGCAAAGCTTGCGAATGACATGTATGCCTATTGCATTAAGCGCTACATTGGGCAGTATATGGCGACTCTGGGTGGTTTGGACATTATTGTTGTGACGGCAGGAGTCGGTGAGAATAGTCCAGCGATGCGCGCATCTGCTCTGGGCGGACTTGAGCACTGGGGAATCGCGGTAGACCCATGGCGAAACTTTGAAGGAAAAGAAGTCTTTACTGGTGGACTTGATGGCGAGTTCAAGATTTCTGCTACGGGTTCACGAGTAAAGGTGCTGGTAGTTCCGACCAATGAGGAGCTTATGATAGCTCGTGATACTAAGGCTCTCCTTTAAGTCAAAGCGCATCAGGCACTCAATCTCTGTGTCGAACCAAAGAATCCAACTGCTTACGTAAGGGCACTGCGCTGCACAGCTGGATCCTTCACTTCTCCTTGACCTTGAGCACCTGATGCACTTTAAAAAGATTGTCAATTTTATTGCAAAATTTTCACATAGTACTTACAATTTATAGCGGTGTTACAGATTTTAAGATTTGGGCTCAATGGTGACGATGGATTAACCTCGTTGCTATTGAGTCCGCTTTAAGCATCTGACAGGCGCTAACGCCATGCCAAACATGGTGAGGATGCGCGCCTGGCTAGTTGCGACCTGCGATTAGAAGAGGATAGCACGCAATATGCCAAACAGTGATGGCACCGTAAAGCATCTGAATAAAGACGGGCATCCTAAACGTTTTGCACCATGCAGACAGGCTTGCAAATTGGCTATGCCTGTACTTGCGACTCTTTTACTGATGGCGGCATTTATTCTGTCTGGTCTGCTAACTGGCTGTAGAGGCGCTGCCTTTGAAAGCACGATTGTAGTTTCAGGATCAACGACGTTGTTGCCTATTGCAGAGGTTGCTGCGCAAGAATTCCAGGAAGCACATCCCGAATACAATGTGCTGGTATCTGGCATGGGAACATCTGCGGGCATTGAAGCTGTTGGTCTTTCAGGTACTGCTGATGTAGGAATGGCATCACGTGATCTTCGAGGCGATGAACTGGAAATGGATTTGCTTGAGATTCCCGTAGCCTATGACGGAATTGCCGTGATTGTGCATCCTTCAAATCCTGTCAGCGATTTGACCGTTGAACAGGTGCGCGACATTTTTGCGGGGAATATCACAAACTGGAGTGAAGTTGGCGGAGAAGATTTGCCCGTCGTAATTGTTAATCGTGACGAAGCTTCGGGAACGCGTAGTGCTTTTGCTTCTGCGGTTATGGAAGATGAGCTTTTTGAGGTCAATTCGGTTGTCTTGCCAGGAACAGGGCAGGTTCGTGAGGTGGTTGCTCGCACTCCAGAGGCCATTGGCTACATCTCAGTGGGCTTTGTAGAGCCCAGACACGTCAACACAATTGTCAAGGCACTATCACTTAATGGTGTTGAAGCTACTGATGAGAATATCATTGATGGCACGTATCCCGTTTCTCGCGCCTTGCACTTTTTGACAAGTGGAGTTCCCACAGGTACTCCACTTGAATATATTGAATTTGTCTTGTCAGAACAGGTTCAGCTGGGTGCAGTAATTGATGCAGGCTTTTTGCCTGTGACTGAACAAGACCTTGCCGAATTCAGACATGCGCTTGGTGAAGATAATTGATGAGTGAAGACAAAAACATAGAAAGCGTGGAAGCGGGCAAAGAAGGTCTGCGAACAGACGCAAATCCCAGTAAAAAAACACTGACGCACACACCAAGCGTTGCGATGAGGGAGTTTGCAGAAACGGCAGCACAAAGAGAGAAGCCTCCCGAGGTACGACCTGCAACAAAGCTTCAACTGGTTTCACGCAGTACTCAAATCAAGGAAGCAGCACTGGCGTCTCTATTCTTTATCTGTGCGTTCCTTGCGGTTTTGGGTGTGGCTCTGATTTTTGCCTTTGTGGCATTTCGAGCATTCCCCTTGGTGACCGAGATTGGTCTGTGGGATTTTCTCACGGGCACAACGTGGTCAGTTGCAGAGGGTACTTTTGGAGCGGTTCCCTTCATGTTGGGCAGTTTGGTTGTTGTAGGAGGCTCACTTGTGATTGGTGTGCCCCTTGCAGTACTTACCGCTATCTTTATGTCAGAAGTGGCAACGCCACGCGCGAACAGCATTATTAGACCAGCGGTAGAGCTACTTGCAGGTGTTCCTTCGGTAGTTGTTGGCTTCTTTGGCGTTGTCGTAGTAGTGCCTCTGGTTTCTGCTCTTGTGGGTGGTGCGGGCTTTGGACCACTTACGGCATGGATAGTGCTATCAATCATGATTATGCCAACGATTACGACCTTGTCAGAAGATGCCCTGAATTCTATTCCTATGGGAATCAGGGAAGCATCGTATGCCATGGGTGCAACCAAGTGGCAGACCATCTGGAAAGTTGTTATTCCTGCAGCAAAGATAGGAATAATTGATGCCGCAATATTGGGGATGGGACGTGCGATTGGCGAGACGATGGCAGTACTTATGGTTGTGGGTAATGCTCCGCAAATATTCGCAGGAATTTCTGCACCGATCTCAACCATGACAAGTCAAATCGTGCTAGAGATGGGTTACTCGTCTGGCACGCATAGAACGGCACTCTTTGGACTTGCAGCAATACTTTCTTTGATTTCAATGAGCCTGGTTTTGACAGTTCGACTTGTGTCGCGCGATCAACATAAAAAGAGAAAAAAGGTAAAGAAGGGGGGTGTGGCATAATGGGAACCAATTTGAATCCAAATAATGAGCAGCGCAAGACAGGTATGCAGGTCTTAAAGGAACTCAAAGAGGAGCACAAAAAGTCTGACAGTGGCTTGGGTCGTGCACATTTCAATAATCGTGTTGCCCTGGGAGTGCTGTGGGGCGCGACAGGGGTTACGATTGGTCTGCTTGCCATTATCCTCATTTATGTGAGCTATCATGGCCTGAGTGTCGTTTTGCAGGATTTTCCACGATTCATCTTTACCTGGCCAGAAGGAGTTAATGCAGAGGGCGGTATTTGGCCAACCATTATAGCGACCCTGTACTCAACAGGCCTTGCGATGGGAATTGCAACTCCAATTGCGGTACTTGCTGCGGTGTATCTAGCTGAATATGCAAAGCAGGGCAAAATTGTAAAGACGATTCGCTTTGCAGCTGACTCGCTTGCAAGCGTGCCAAGCATTGTAATGGGTCTTTTTGGCCTTGCCTTCTTTGTTGAAACACTGGGCATTCCCTTGTCGATGCTTGCAGCCTCACTAGGTTTGTCGCTGCTTATGTTACCCATTATTATGCGTGCGACAGAAGAAGCAATTCGTGCGGTGCCGCGCTATATTCGCTGGGGCTCCTATGGCATGGGTGCGACAAAATGGCAAACAGTGAGTCGTGTAGTGATACCTACTGCAACACCACGCATTATTACGGGACTTATCTTGGCACTTGCACGTGCGATTGGTGAAACTGCAGTAGTGTTCCTTACCATGGGCATTGCCATTAATTTACCTATTGTTCCTACCGATTCAGGTAGGTCAATGTCGGTTCATCTATACCTGATGGCAGTTGAGGGCATCAACTTGCCTTCTGCATACGGTACGGCATTTCTGCTGTTGCTGATAATACTTATACTTAACCTGAGTGCGCGCTGGATTTCAAAGCGCTACTCGCGCATTGAAGGTGCGTAACTACTGATGGCGTTGCAAGTTAGGGTGTTGTAGCTGCTGATTGCGCTGGTGCAACTCTCTGCAAGGAAAGGATACGGACAAGAAATGTCTGCACATGAAACCAAATATTCTACGGTGCTCCAAACTGACCCGCTAACAACTAGCTATTACGTGCGCAACCTTGAATTCTGGTACGGTGACTTTAATGCACTGACCAATATTTCGCTTGATGTTATGCCATCTGCCGTTACCGCATTTATCGGCCCTTCTGGTTGTGGCAAGTCAACATTTTTACGCTGCATGAATCGCATGAACGATCTGATTCCTGATACGCAAGTGGGCGGAAAGATGCTACTAAAAGGTGCTGATATCTATGGCTCTGGTGTAGATCCTGTGGACTTGCGTCGTCGCGTAGGAATGATTTTTCAGCAGCCAAATCCTTTCCCTCAGTCAATCTATGACAATGTTGCCTATGGACCACGCTTACAAGGAGTCAAAAAGAAAAGAGATCTCGATGATATTGTCGAAGACTCGTTAAAGCGTGCTAATCTGTGGAAAGAGGTCAAGGATATCCTTGATAAAAATGGTCTTGCCATTAGTGGTGGACAACAGCAGCGTCTGTGCATTGCACGTGTTTTAGCAGTGCAGCCAGAAGTTTTATTGATGGATGAGCCTTGTAGTGCCATTGATCCTACAAGTGTGCAAAAAATTGAAGATCTTATGGCAGAGATTAAAGATGAGGTTACAATTATAATCGTTACGCACAACATGCAACAAGCAGCCCGCGTAAGCGACTATACATCATTTTTCTTGCAAGAGGTTGCTGGTGAGCCTGCCGTGTTGGTCGAATCGGGCAAAACAAGTGACATCTTTACTGCTCCGATTGATAAGCGGACTGAGGATTACATTACGGGTCGTTTCGGTTAAAGCGCACCAGATATCCAGACTCTGTGTTGGATTGCACAGCCTGCGAAGCACGTAGCTGCCATGCTTATTTCGCAGAACATGCAGTCCGCCTTGATTTTACAGCGTCTGGAACGTTCTAGATATTTTATTGGCGAGGTGACCACCAGAGACTTCTAAAAGGAGTGAGAAGGATGCGGGATCAATTTAGGCAGGACATGTACGGCATTCAAGACGACGTTGTAGCTATTATGCGCGAGCTTTTGGGACTTACGAAAAGTTCGGTAAATGCTCTAATTAATGGGGATGAAGCCGTCGCACAAGAAATCATCGAGGGGGACGATCACTTTGATCAAATGACCCTCAATATTGAAGAAAACGTCATACAATTGATTGCGACACAAAGTCCTGTCGCAAAAGATTTGCGCTTTTTACTGTCAATGGCCTTTATTACTCTGTATCAGGCACGCATTGCCGACTATGCGCAAATTATCGCAAAGTCTGCGCGTCGCAGTGCAAATAAGCCTGTGCCCCAGCCCTTAATCGACTTGATTCATGCACAGGCAAACTTGGTCTATCGTGTTATGGATGCAACACGTGAGGCGCTAGAAGAGCGTGATCTTGACCTTGCACTAAAACTGCCAGAACTTGATGAACCAGTAGATTCACTGAATAAGCAGTTTTATCGCGAGCTGGGGCGCTTGACTGACGAAGATGAAATTGAGGCTGCGTCAAAAATGGTAATGTCTGCACGTGCACTTGAGCGCATTGCAGACTACTGTGTCGACACAGGTGAGCGACTTGCATACTTTCTCACTGGCGAGCGTGATTTGCTCGAAGCTGCCGAGGCAGAGCTTGATCCACAAAAAATAATCTAACAGTGTCAAAAGTAGTGCTAAAAGCGTGGTCTGACGATAAATGAGCAAATTAGTTGAATCTTTCACTGCTGTTCGCACGCGGATGGATGCAGCAGCTGCACGTAGTGGCAGGTGCCCAAAAGATGTCGCATTGATTGCTGTGTCGAAATCGGTTGATGTAGACATGGTGCAACGCGCACAACACGAATGCGGGCAACAGCTGTTTGGAGAGAACCGCGCTGATGAGTTGTTGCGCAAGGTTGAAGCTTGTCCTGACCTTGACTTTCACTACATAGGACCCCTGCAAAGAAACAAGGTGCGCAAAGTGGTTGGTGCTGCCAGCTTGATCCACTCGGTGGATAGTGAGCGTCTGCTGCGCGCCATTGACGCACGTGCAAAACTATTGGACATTGTGCAAGCAGTGCTCATACAGGTTGACATTAGTGGAGAAGAGGCAAAACAGGGCATCAAGCCTACAGAATTGGACGCACTCTGCCACCTGGCGAACACAGAGCTCGCCAACGTTGCAGTAAACGGTCTCATGACGATGGCGCCTTTTGTGCCAGCTGAAGATATACGCTGGATTTTTACAGATTTACGTGCCTTACTGCAGGCGAGCGATCGTAACGGTTCTAGTGTGCACCTAACAGAGTTGTCCATGGGCATGACGGGCGACTTTGAAGCTGCGATTGAAGAGGGTGCGACGTTGGTGCGTATTGGAACTGCTTTGTTTGCAGCATGAGTTAAAAGCTTGCTATTTTGGGAATGTGCAGTATTAGGAAGGACCGTTAAATGGTCAAAATGGATAAATTGAAATCACGCCTCGGCTTGGGGTCAAGCTGGGATTCAGAATATTTGGAAGAGGGTGATCCAGAGCCTGAGCAACTTGATGACTATTCGGGGGAACAGATTGCGCGCAACACCTATGCGGGCTTAGGTTTAGGTGTTAATAGCCCATCGGATGGTGGCAAGGATTCTGAAAAGCGATATACGCAGGATTCCCCTTTTGCTTCTGGGGCGTCTCCTAGTGCGGTTAAAAAGCATGCACGTAAGCCAGATCTGCAGCGCGCGGCACAAATCAGCGGAAGCGAGTTGCGTGATGTCGAGGAAAGTCGCCGTCTGGAAGTACCACCAAAAGGAGCAGTTGATGAGGGACGTACCTTTAGGCCAAAAAGCTATTCAGAAGCCAGCCAAATTGCAAATCGCCTGAAAGAGGGCAAGGCAGTGACAGTTGACTTGACTCTCGTACCTGCTTCGCAACGCCAGCGCTTTATCGATTTTATGGCAGGATTAGTTTATGCGCTTGATGGTCATTTGGCGAGATCTTCAGCAAACATTTATGTACTGACTCCCAGGTAAGAGCAATAACAGTAATAGCAATAGTAGAAATAGCAGGAGTATATTGATGGAGAAAATTATACAGGGCACACTGTTGGTTGTAGGCGGTGGTGCTATGGGGGAAGCGATTATTGCAGGCATTCTGGATGCAGGAAAGCTGGAGTCGCCACAAATTGTGGTCATTGAGCCTAATCCTGAACGCAGAGTATTTCTTGAGCAGCGCTATCAGCTTAAAGTTTTGTCAGAACTAGATGGGCGCACATACGGCGCAGATGATGTCTGCCTGTTTGCAGTAAAGCCTCAAATTGCACCAAAGGTGCTTGCCGGACTTGCAGAACATCTTGATGGCACGCTATTTATCTCGATTGCAATTGGTGTAACTATTCAGGATTATTATGCATTGCTTGATGCAGATATTCCCGTTGTGCGTGCTATGCCCAATATGCCTGTGTCTATTGGACAGGGCATGTCATTGATTTCTTGTTCTGACAATGTAAGTGAGGGACAGGCACGGATTGCGACACAGCTCTTTGAGAGCGTTGGTGCAGTTGAACATATTCCTGAAGAATGGCAAAGTGCTGGTGCAACAATTTCTGGATCTGGGCCAGCATATTTTAGCTACATGATTGATGCTTTGATAGAGGCTGGGGATAATGCAGGACTACCTACTGATTTGTCAAAGCGACTTGCAGCGCATACGGCAGTGGGCGTATCAAAACTACTGCTTGCTACTGACAGAAGTCCGCGTGAAATCATGTATGCCACCGCAAGTCCTGGTGGCATAACTGAAGCAGCGCTACAGACAATGGACACGCGCGGCGTTCATTCTGCAATAAAAGATGCCTTTGTTGCAGCGGTCGAACGCGCAGGGGAATTAGAGGATTCGTTCTAGGTATTTTGTAGGCCGTGTACTGCGTTTGCGTTTTATTGCTGCAATTGGACGACATGTGGTAACATCTATGGTGCTTGTTATTACATAAGCGCGCCTTTAAGATTTGTACGTTACTGGGAAGTGGGTCTGTGACCCGCTTCTTTTCGCTTGTGACGTACTTTTGACGTGTTTTAAGTGTGTGGAAATTGTTTGACTTAACTGTAGGAGTGGACATACCTTGTGGATAAAATAGCGTTTGCAGATGAGCTGTTTAATCAGTTAGATGACCTGGCAACAGCAGAAGGCCTGCAGCTGGTTGATGTCGAGATTAAGGGTCAGATGCAGCGTCCCATCGTTATTGTTTATTTGGATAAAGATGGTGGGATTGGTATTGATGTGCTGGCTGCGGCAAACAGGTGGATAGGTGCAGCTTTAGACGATTGTATTGATAGTGCGTACACCCTTGAGGTATCGTCTCCAGGTGGCAGAGAGAGGAAAAAGGACAATGGCTGATATGGGCTTGATGGCAGCATTTAAGGATATTGCTGGCACTCATGGGATTGATGAATATGAGCTGCTTGACCGATTAGAGCAAAATCTTGCTCCTGTGTATGAGCGTGTCTTAAAGTTGGAAAATCAGGCACGAGTGATGCTTGATCGTGAAACAGGTGCAATTTACGTATATGAGCTGATCCCTATGGGCGATTTTGATCCTGACACTGAACCCGAAGAAGGAGAAGTGCGCGAGTACGAAGAAAAGGATGTTACGCCTCCAGAAGTTTCACGCATTGCAGCGCATCAAGCAAAAAGCGTTATTGGTGCCATGGTGCGAGACGCGAGACGTGAGCGCATCTTTGAGGATTTTGTTGGACGTATTGGCGAGATGGTATCAGGTCCTGTTCAGCAGACAAATCGCAAGTTTACCATTATTAAGCTAGGTGACGACCTTGAGGCAGAACTTCCTGCAAGCGAGGCACCTGCAAGTGAGCATTATCGCTTTAATGAGCGCCTGAAAGTCTACATTGTTGATGTGCGCCGCGTTCAGAAAGCGAATGAATCATCCATCATTGTGTCGCGCAAGCATCCAGGTCTGATTAAGCGCCTGTTTGAGGTTGAAGTCCCTGAAGTTTATGACGGCATTGTCGAATTCAAGAGCATTGTGCGCGAGGCTGGCATTCGTTCAAAGGTGGCAGTGTCGAGTCGTGAGCCAGGACTTGATCCTGTTGGTGCGTGTGTGGGTCCAGGTGGGAGCCGTGTGCGTAATGTAGTAACTGATTTGCGTGGCGAGCGCATTGACATTATTGCTTGGGACGAGAATCCTGAGGTCTTTGTGGCAAATGCGTTGTCTCCTGCGCGCGTTGATCGCGTCATGATTGACGAGGCAAATCATACGGCAAACATTATTGTTCCCAATGATCAGCTGTCACTGGCGATTGGCAAGGAAGGTCAAAATGCGCGGTTGGCAGCACAGCTGACAGGTTGGCGTATTGACATAAAGAGTGTTGAAATGGCAGAGGCGGCAGGGCTGGTCATGCCGACGGTGTCGACCGATGATTTGGATCAGGTTGATGTGATTTGTGTGGCACTGACATCAGAAGGAGTCAGATGCCGCAATCATGCGCGTCCTGATTCTGCTTACTGTGGTGTACATGCAGACCTTGAGGATGCAAGCTAGATTCTGGTGACAGCGGAGGCGAGGGCAACAACGAGCGAAGTACCGCGCAAGCTAAGTTTACGCACCTGTGTTGCCTGCAGGACAAAGATGTCGCGCAGAGAATTGTTGCGCTTTGTTCGAGACGATAGTGGCTGTGTGGTGTTTGACCAGAGACAGCGTTTGCCTGGCAGGGGAGTATGGACATGCTGCACTCTTGATTGTTTTGACATGGCGGTAGCGCGTGGTGCTTTGGCACGAGGCTTGAAGTTGCCAGGTGTTGCAGCACGTGAAGCATTGAGTGAAGAAGTTATAGGTAAGCTGCGCACGAGCGTAGCGTCCTATTTAAGTATATCGAAATAAGGAGTGATAGGGCTTGGCAGGCACGAAAATATATGAGCTCGCCAAAGAGTTCGGCATGCAGAGCAAAGAGCTGCTTGAAGAGGTGCAAAAGCTGGGAATACCAGTCAAAACACCGTCGTCAAGCTTGGTTGACGCCTATGTTGACATAGTGCGCATGCAGCTTGCTCCTTTGATTGCGCAGCGTCAGGCTGAGGTTGCCGAGGCTCGTGCGACGGCAGAAGCCGAAGAAGCACGCAAGGTTGCAGAGGCTGAGGCAGCGGCACAAGCCGAGGAAGAAGAGCGTCGCAAGGCTGAAGAAGCAGCACGTGTCAAACGCGAAGAAGAGCGCACGCGTCGCGAAGCTGAGCGTTTACGCTTGGAAGAAGAGGCAAAGGAACGTGCGGCAGCAGAGGCTGCTGCGCAAGAACAGGTTCCATTACCTGGTGTTGTTGAGGCGGCAATAGCTGCGGTCGCTGCTGCAGGCGGGGGCAGTGATGCTGCAGGTAGTGATGCGACATCAGCGCCAGCTACAGATACTGCTTCTGACAAGAAAAAGCCTGTCGCTGCGAAAGTCGCTGCGAAAACGGCTGCGAAGAAAAGTGCAGAAGCAAAGACTGCAGCAAAGAAAACAGAGGGCAAAGATGCTCCTGCGACATCTGAAGAACAGGTAGCTGCGGCATCTGCGCAGCAAAAATCAGCTGCTGCATCTGCACCTAAGACTGCTTCCCAAGCTGCTCCTAAGGGTAAAGGCAAGCAACAGCCTGCGAAAAAGCCAGATGCGGCAAAGAAAAGTGCCACAAGGCGCAGTAGTCTTGAAGCTGCCATTGCTGCTGAGCACGAACGTCTTGAGCGTGAAAAAGCAGTACGCAAAGAGGCCGAAGAGGCTCAACGCTATAAAGAGATGGCAATACAAGCAGAGAAGCTGCAAAAAGAAAAAGTACTTGCAGAAATGCGCGCAGAGGTCGAGGCTGCACGTGCCGAGGGCGAATCAAAGCGAGCAAAGAAAAAGAAGAAAAAGGGTAAAGCGGGCGCAGAAGACGAGCTGCTTAAAGATGCCGCCACTGATTCTGAGCTTCAGCCTTCAGATAAGGGAGGTGGCAGTGCGGTCACGGTTAGCGAAGGTCTGACCTTGGGCGAATTCGCAGAAGTACTTGAGGTTCCCGCTAATGACTTGATTAAAACCTTGTTTATGCTGGGGACCCCTCTTTCAGTTAATGAGCCCATTAGCAATGAGTTGATCGAGTTGCTTGCTGATGATTTAGAGCGCAGTGTGACCATCCAGCGCCCAGAAGATGAGATGACCTGGACCTTTGAAGAGGATAAGCCAGAAGATCTTGAACCACGCAGCCCTGTTGTTACCGTTATGGGTCATGTTGACCACGGTAAGACGTCACTGCTTGATGCGATTCGCGAGACAGGAATCGTAGATACCGAGGCTGGCGGAATTACTCAGCATATTGGTGCGTCTGTTGTGCAAAAAAATGGTCGTCACATTACCTTTATCGATACACCTGGTCACGAAGCTTTTACTGCGATGCGTGCGCGTGGTGCAAATATCACTGACATTGTTATCTTGGTTGTTGCTGCAGACGACGGCGTTATGCCGCAAACTGTCGAGGCGATTAGTCACGCAAAAGCAGCGGGTGTGCCCATTGTAGTTGCGGTGAACAAGATTGATAAAGACGGTGCAAATCCTGATCGCGTGCGTCAAATGCTGACAGAATATGAAGTTGTTCCAGAGGACTGGGGCGGCAGCAATATCTTTGTCGATATATCTGCAAAGCAACGCAAGGGTATTGATGATCTGCTCGAAATGTTGTTGATTCAGGCAGACATGCTAGAGCTGAAGGCCAATCCCAATACTGATGCTTTTGGCACGGTAATTGAGGCAAAGCTAGACAAGGGACGTGGCCCCGTTGCTACTGTGCTGGTGCAACGTGGAACGTTGAGTGGTGGAGACGCTTTAGTTGCAGGCGTTGCCTTTGGTAGAGTGCGTGCATTAATGGCACCTGATGGCATGCAGGTAAAGTCTGCTGGTCCGTCAGAGCCCGTTGAGATATTAGGACTGCAAAGCGTGCCTTCAGCAGGTGACGAGTTCCTTGTATTTAAGGACGAGCGAGCTGCACGTGCTCTTGCTGATACACGTGCTATGAAGCAGCGTCTGCGTGCACATGAAACGAGCCACAAGCATGTATCGCTTGATGACTTGTTTAGTGCAATTGAGGCAGGGGAAATCAAGGACTTGAACCTGATTGTAAAGGCAGACGTACAGGGATCCATTGAGGCCTTGGCAGATGCACTGACAAAGATTGATCAGGAAGAAGTGCGCATTAACATTGTTCACTCTGCAGTTGGAGGAATTACTGAAACCGACATTCAGCTTGCAACGGTGAGTAACGCCATTGTTATTGGATTTAACGTTCGTCCAACACCAGGGGCAAAGACCCTTGCTGTTGAAGAACAGATAGATGTGCGCTTGTATCGCGTAATCTATCAAGCGATTGAAGAGATTAATGCAGCACGCGTAGGAATGCTTGCTCCTGAATTTGTTGAGGAGGATACTGCGCGCGTTGAGGTGCGTGAGCTATTCCGTGTTCCCAAGATGGGTACTATTGCAGGATCTTACGTGTTAGAGGGCGAGATTGGTCGCGATGACAAGGTTCGCATTGTTCGTGATTCAACGGTAGTTTATGAGGGCACCATTGGGTCGCTCCGTCGCTTTAAAGAAGATGTCAAATCGGTACGCGCAGGCTATGAATGTGGTGTCGGAATTGATGGCTTCCAAGACTTAAAGATTGCAGATATTATTGAAGCCTATCGCATAAATGAAGTTGCTCGCAAAGCTTAGTATATTGGACGATAGAAAGGAAATAAACTATGTCACGTCAGAATTTTAGCCGTAAAAATGATGAGGCGGCGCGCGCTGCAGTTGCCCTGATAATCGAGCGTGAAATTAGTGATCCACGCATATTTATGACTACGGTAACGGGTGTTGAAGTAAGTCCAGATAAAAGTGTGGCACATGTTTTTGTAAGTAATGACCCAGAGCGCTACGAAGAAATGCTTGCGGGACTTGAATCTGCAAAGGGTCGCATTCGCAGCCTGCTTAGCAAGGCAGTTGGCTGGAGATCTACCCCAGAGCTACATTTTCACGTTGATGAAGCGCTTGATGAAGGTCAGCGCATTGCAGATATCTTGGCAAGTGCAGATGAGCGTCGCGAACAGTTTGCCGCACAAGATGCAAACGAAGATGCCTAGCAATATAGATGACGATTCTTGCGGTATAGCAGTACTGTTGTGACTGGCAGGGATATCAGCGCAGAAGCCCTCTGTGACCTTCTGCAGGGCATTGGCAAAGATACACAGGTCATGGTCTGTGCGCATACGCGTCCCGATGGTGATGCGGTAGGGTCAGTGCTCGCACTGACTCTTGCGCTGCAGGCACGAGATATCAATGCGGTTTCTGTGCTTGCTGACAATGGGAGCGTGCCAGAACCATATTTGTGGATGGCGGGTGCGCATAATTACAAACGTCCTGATCAGATGGCAGGACAAATTGCAGATTATTTTATTGCACTTGATACGCCAGATATTGGCAGACTTAGCGAGGCGTGCGATCTGCTGCGTGCTGCAAAACAAACAATTATTATTGATCATCATCCGCCACTGCAAGAAAATTATGCTGACCTACGTTACGTACGTCCTGACGCGGCAGCTAATGGGCAGATGATTTGGGATTTGCTTGGTAAAATGGGGTGGGATCGTACAGCCGATATTGCCACTGCCTGTTATGTTGCAACGGCAAGTGATACGGGCAGCTTTCAGTTTTCCAACACAACACAGCAGGTTTTTGCCGCGACAAGCGAAATGATAGCAGCTGGTGCTGAACCTGCACATATCGCAAAGCAGATGTATGGACAAAAACCGCTTGCAGCACTGCAGCTTGAAGGACGTATATTGTCACGCGCAAAACTACTTAATGGTGGCGCAGTTGTACATTCTTACCTGTCTGATGCTGATCTGCAGGAGCTGAATCTTCCCATTGATTGGACAGAGAATCTGATTAACCTAATTCGCTATGTTCGCGATACCGATGTAGCACTTTTTATCACTGAGTCATCAAAGGGACCACGCCTGTCTTTGCGAAGCGATGGCAAATTTGATGTGTCTGCAGTGGCGCGACAATTTGGTGGCGGAGGACATAAGGCTGCCGCAGGAATTACCTGGAAAGATAAATCAGCAACGCGAGAGCAAATCCTTGATGACTTGTTAGCTGTGTTGCCGACGCGCGATGCGAGCAGGGACGAAGAAAGCCAAACCTGGGACAGCGACTGGAAGATCGTTGAAGGCTAAACGTGCGAAACGAGCTGCAACGGCACTTTCGGGCGTCTTACTGCTGGATAAACCGCAAGGTTGGACTAGCCACGATCTAGTAGCAAAGCTGCGTGCACTTACGGGTGAAGGGCGCATTGGACACTGCGGGACGCTTGATCCAGATGCCACAGGACTCATGGTAATGCTTGTAGGTCCTGCGACGAGACTTTCAGACAACTTTATAAAAGACACAAAGAGCTATCGCGCACGGATTTGTTTTGGCACAGCAACGACGACCGATGATGCAGCAGGAGACGTAGTGGATAGTTCGCCAGTGCCAGCTACAGTGTTTCAAGAGGACTGGGCACATACTCTGTTGCTCCAATTTACAGGAGAACAGGATCAGATACCCCCTGATTTTTCTGCGCTGAAAGTGGATGGCAAGGTGGGATATCGCGAGGCGCGCAAGGGTCGTCCTCTGCAACAGCCAGCGCGACAAATCAAGGTACATTGTGCAGATTTGAGAGAAATAGACCAGGCGACTTCGTCGTGGGTTGTAGATTTTACTGTATCGAAGGGTAGCTATATCCGTGCAATTGCGCGCGATATTGGACACGAGGCAGGAACACATGCACATCTTTGCGAGCTGCGGCGTGTAGCATCGGGAGAGTTTGACCTTGAGCGGGCGCACAGCATTGCCGAAGTGGCAGATACCTGTGCAGATGATCCGCTGGCGATTGCTGATTACTTTCTGTCGCGAGAAGTGCTGACTGCATCAGTGCCAGAAGCCAGATTGAACGCAGCAGGAATAGCAGGCTCACGCGTAGGACCATGTGTGCTTACCATAGGAGTTTTTGATGGAGTTCACCTAGGACATCAAGCGCTGCTGAAAGAGGTGGCGAATCGCGCCCAAGAACGTGGGCTACTCAGTGCTGTTCTCACTTTTGATGTACATCCCAATGCGACAATCAGACCTAGTCACGCACCGCAGACCTTGATGAGCTTGTCAGAAAAAGTTGCTACAATTGAAGCTTGTGGCATTGATCAAGTAATAGTATTGCCGTTTACTCATGCCTTGTCCCAGCAAAGTGCCACAGAATTTTTACTGAAAACCATGCCAACAGTTGCACAGGTGCGCGAAATAATAGTTGGCAGTGACTTTAGGTGTGGCAAGGGTGCTACTTGTGGCTCGATAGAGATGCAGGAGATTCTTGACATGGAGATTACTGTATTTGGCCAAGAGGTAGATAGCAAGGGGATACCGTATTCGTCTACCAGGATTCGTGAAGGTATCACTTCTGTGACCTCTTTGGAAAGATAAGGTCTGGGCATTGTATAATGAAACATCAGAATAAGCAGTGTATGAAAGGATAAAGCGGAATGCTGTTTGGGCAAATTGGATTTCATTGTCCCGTTGATGGAATGATGCAAGTGGGCTTTGACTGTGTCGAAGACATGGTGGTGCACCAGCAAGGAAGCGCTGATATTGCAGTGCGCTGTCCCAAGTGTGGTACCTTGGTAAAGATATCTTCGCAGACTCCAATTATTCCTCGTGCCGTTGTTGAGCAACTTGCTCGTGACCTTCATATTCCTCTTAAAGACGGCAAGTTTTCCTTTTCCAATGTCTTGGGACGCATGACGGGACAGCATGGTATAGACCAGATTGGTGATTCCTGTTCTAGCGATTGCGATTGTTCAGATACACCACTGCTTTCAAGCCGAGATCTTACCGACACAGAAGACAAGCAGTTAGAGTATTTTGCATTTGAGCTTGACCAGATGGAATCTGTCGACGAGTTTTTAGCTCGTACGGTCACGGATGCAGACGAACATTAGCCTTTGATGCAACTGGCAATTTGAGTTTCCGCCAGCTGCTTTCTTGTAGCACAAAAGGACTTATTTCATGGCAGAACTGCTTCAAAACATTCAGGCAATGGATCCCGTGGCGTTTAGCGTGGGAAGCCTTGCTATTCGCTGGTATGGACTGAGTTACGTATTGGGTTTTTTGGCTGCGTCGGGACTTGCTTACTACTTTGCCAAAAGATGGAAGACTGAATTTAGCTTCGATGATTTGATTACCGTACTGCTTGGTGTTTCACTGGGTCTTATAATCGGTGCACGTATTGGTTTTTGCCTACTCTACAATCCTGCCTATTATCTGGCAAATCCTGTACAAATGATTGCATTTTGGCAGGGCGGTATCGCGGGTATGTCTTTTCATGGAGGATTGATTGGCGGAGTAATTGGTGGTGCAATTTCAGCGCGCATTATCAAGATGCCCCTTTTGTCCCTGGGTGATCTAGTCATAATTGGAGCGCCAATTGGGCTGGGGTTGGGCAGGATGGCAAACTATATCAATGGTGAACTATGGGGTAGGGTCAGCGAAGTTCCTTGGGCTGTTGTGTTTGAGGGCGCAGGTCCGCTTGCTCGTCATCCCTCACAAGTATATGAGGCCTTACTGCAAGGGCTACTGATTTTTGCAGTATTGCTGTACATGGCTTTGTGTGCTGCAAAAAAGGAAGAGCCACCTGTTCAGGGTAGCCTGTTGGGCACTTTTCTTGTTCTGTATGGAGCAGTACGTATTTTTGCAGAATTTTTCAGGGAGCCTGACGCACATATAGGATTTTTGGCAGGCAATTGGCTGACGATGGGCATGCTGCTATCTATGCCCATGCTTATTTTAGGTGCATTTCTGCTGTGGCGTGCTTATGGCAAGCAAGTTTTTGCAATAGAGAAAAGGACTAATAAGTAAACAACTCGACTACCTAGAACCGAAAAGGGTTAAAATTGCGATATATGCTTAAGACAGTCAGGAGAACACATGACAAATTTTAACCCAAATGACCCGCGGGGACAGACTCCTCAGCCCGATCATCAGGATGCTCCAGTGCACTACGTTTATGTGCCAGATGCTGCGGTTCAGCCCGCTGCGCCAGAAGTGCTGGGTGTGCCAGATCCTGTTTCCTCTGTTGGAACACCAGGAGTACCTGGGGTTGCAGATTTCACGGCAGCACAAATGCAACATGCTACCCAATTTGAACAGGGCACAGTACCGCATGATTCTGCAGGACAAGTAGTGCAGTCAGACCAGGCGATGCAGGCAGCGTATGGGCAACAGCTACCACTCCAGCCTGATCAATCCATGCTGCCAGTAGATGATATTGCAGATGATGCAGATAAGGGCTCGCGTGCCAAAAAACGTACCAAGTCCATAATAGCGCTGATTGCTGGTGCAGCTTTGTTGCTGACAAGTATTCTGGCTGCAGTTGCGATGCTGAATCCAGATGTGCTTTCGGAATGGAATCCTGCTACTTCGTCCGTCGCAGAAGACCAGGCACCAACGGGCAGTGCATCAGATGAGCCCAGAGATCCAATCGTTATTCCAGAAGGGTTAGTCAATCCTTCAGAAGATGAGCTTTCTGTGCAAGTTGCACAGAAGGTGCTTCCGAGCGTCGTAAGTATTTCAGGTACGATGAGCATGGGTGGCGGCATGGGTGGTATGGGTGGCATGTTTCCCGAAAGTGAAGCCCGGAATGCTGGTGCGGGCGTTATCTTAAAGTCAGAAGGCTATATTGTCACCAATTACCATGTTATCCAGAATATGAGTAGTATTACGGTGTCTGCAGGTGCCGAGGAACATCAGGCAGTGTTGGTAGGAGCAGATCCATCAACTGACCTCGCAGTCTTAAAGATTGATGCCGAGGATTTGCCCGCCATTGAATTGGGGACATCAAGCAACTTGCTTGAAGGTCAATACGTCATGGCAATAGGGTCTCCCTTTGGACATGAGATGTCAGTATCTGCAGGCATAATTTCTGGACTTGGACGTACCAATGTGATGGCAACGCATGGTACTTGGACTGCATACGTAGACTTAATCCAAACTGACGCAGCGATTAATCCCGGCAATTCTGGTGGTGCGCTGGTTGACAAATCTGGTCGCCTAATTGGCATAAATTCACTTATCAATACAACTTCAGGGTCATCTGCAGGTGTTGGCTTTGCAATTCCTGTTGACACGGTGGTGCATGTAGCAAACCAGTTAATCGAGACAGGTGCGGCGTCACATGCCTTCTTGGGAGTGAGTACTCAGACCATTACTCCAGAGATTGCACGCGCCTACGGCTTTCCTGTTGAGCGTGGCGCTGTTGTAAACTTTATTGCAGGCGGATCACCTGCTGATGTTGTCGGCATTAGGATCGGCGATTTTATTGTGCGCATTGGCGAGCACAACATTTCCAATTCAGAAGATGTTATTTCTGCAATACGCTCATATCGTGTAGGTGACAGAGTTGAGGTAGAAATTTATCGCAGTGGTGAAAATGATGTGCTGACAGCTACCCTTGCTTCTAACGAATTTATGGAATCCGAACAGGAATAAATCAGGCGTGAAAATCACCATTCTTGCGGTTGGCAAGTTAAAGGAACGATACTGGAAAGAGGCGCTTGCGCAATATGTGCAGCGCCTCTGTGCATATGGACGAACAGAGATTATAGAGCTGTCTGATCGTGAAGGGCAGAAAAGCACGGCAGAGCACGTCCAGATTGCCGAGGGTGCAGACATTTTGAAGCGCCTTGCTGCTGGTGCTGCAAATAGTCATGTGGTTGCCTTAGATAGTCAGGGTACAAACTATAGCAGCGAGCAACTATCAAGAAGGCTTGACGATTTAAAGCTGTCTGGCAAATCCAACATAGTTTTCATTATTGGTGGCTCTCATGGATTATCAAAAGAGGTATTGTCACAGGCACATGAATCCTTGTCGTTTGGTGCACAGACCTGGCCACATCAGATGGCACGCGTGATGCTTGCAGAACAGCTGTATCGGGCATGCAGCATATCAGCAAATCATCCCTACCATAAGTAATGTGTGGGGGATATGGACATCCTCTGCTGTCAAATCTAAAATGGGTGTATGTGGTCAGCTTGCGCAGGTTTGATGTTTTGAGGTATACTAGCCAATCGTGTTTTCATATTATTTATGCGATTTAAGATTTGTGTTTTAGGTATTGAGAAAAGGATTACTGCTATGGATGTCATTCGTGCTTTGGAGCAACAACAGATGAGAGATGACTTGGTTGCATTCCAAGTAGGCGATAACGTGAAAGTTCACTATCGTATTATCGAGGGCAATCGTGAGCGTATTCAGATTTTTGAGGGTCGCATAATTCGTCGTCATGGTGCGATGAATCGTGAAACCTTCACTGTGCGCAAAATCAGCTTTGGTGTTGGCGTTGAGCGTACTTTCCCGGTAAACTCACCCAGAATTGAAAAGGTCGAGATTGTCAGCCGTGGCAAGGTTAGCAGCTCAAAGCTGTATTACCTGCGTGATAAAGTTGGTAAAGCTGCGCGCCTGAAAGAGAAAAACTACTAAGTTTGGAGTTTGGCGCGAGTACTGCGCACAACTGCTTGAAGAAAGCTTTAGACAGCGGCAACATGGCAAAACAGCTTAATCGGTCGAGTAAATTTAATACAGAACAAGAGCGCCTGGCACAAGTTCAGGCGCTCTTTGCGTGTGAACAGGATTTGTATGATGCCGGCGCAAAGGTTATTGTTTGCATCGACGAAGTTGGTCGCGGCGCGTTGGCAGGTCCTGTTTCTGCTGCTGCTGTAGTGCTGGGACCAGATTGGCAGCCCGTGTTAGGATTGCGTGACTCAAAACAGATCAGTGCAAAGCAGCGTGAAGAATTGGCAGTAGCTTTGACTGATAATGTGCAAGCATGGCATGTTGCTCATGTAGACGCAGGCTACATTGATGAGCATGGAATTGTGCCTGCGCTTCGTCGTGCCATGTTGTGTGCCGTAGAAGGCCTCCAATTGGACTACGCGCCTGACAAAGTGTTGATTGATGGATTGCCGATGAAGTTGTTCGAGCAAGAAATTGCCATTGTGAAGGGGGACAGCAAAGTTGCGGGTATTGCTGCAGCTTCAATTCTTGCAAAAGTTGCGCGTGACGCGCTTATGGTTGCTGCAGATGCTGATTATGGCGGATATGGATTTGTTTCAAATAAAGGTTATGGTTCTATTGCTCATCGCACAGCTATTGTTCAGCAGGGATTGTCATCTATTCATCGGCGTAGTTTTTGTCAGAAAATCCTTGAATCAGGCAATCAGGAAGAACTTTTTTAGCACCAATTTGTTTCCTGCAGGTGGCAAATTTTACGCTTCCACGCTGTCAGTTTAATTCAAATTTAATCAAGTCTTTATCAATGCCAAAGATATTTTTTATCCGTGCATAATCCAAATGTAATCAGCCTTTAAGCACTTCCTGCTAAGGTGAGTGTGGAGGTGGATTATGACGGTGAAACAGCATGTAAGCGAGCGTCAACGCAGACGACAAAAAATAGGCAGACGTGGGGAAGAGGCTGCCTGTGAGTTTTTGCTTGGACAAGGAATGAAGATTGTCGACCGAAATTGGAAATGTGGCTATGGTGAAGCAGACATTATTGCCCTCGACGACAAGACGCTTGTTTTTTGTGAGGTGCGAACCAGAACAACTGCTGTCCAAGGAGATCCCGCCCAATCAATCACTGCGAAAAAGCGTGAGCGCTATTATAAGCTGATACAGGTTTTTCGTAGTCGTACAGCCATTAGGCATAATGCGGTGCGTTTTGATTTCATCGGCATTCATGTTGATCAGATTAGCAGGCGTGTCCAATTGCACTATGTGCGCAATGTTTCAGGTGCTGACTAGTTGCTGCTTTTGAGGAAAAACAATTGAGTGCGACACATAAATATAGGCGGTATGCGCAACTTGTTTCTGCTGGAATGGTGGGTGTTGAGGCAAAAAAGATCAACGTTCAAGTTCACCTGACTTCAGGATTACCCAATTTTCATATTGTTGGCTTGGGGGATACTGCGATAAAGGAGTCGCATCGTCGCGTGACTGCAGCACTCAAGAATAGTGGATTCCAGATTCCGGACGGAGTCATTACAGTGAATTTGGCACCTGCGCTTGTACACAAATCAGGTACGGGATTTGACCTGCCCATTGCACTAGGCATTTTGATGGCAGATGGCATATTGCCCGCAGAAAACTTTGATGACTGTCTCACAGTTGGTGAGCTAGGCCTTAATGGATCAGTGTCAAATGTGCGTGGCATGGTTGGTCTGGGAATGATTGCGCGAAAACTGGGCAAAACTCTTATTTGCGCAGATGCAGCACTGTTTGAAGGACTGCTTGATCTTTCAGTTTATGAAGTTTCGCATCTAGGTACCTTTCTTGACAGTACAATACTGAAGCCTCGCTCTTTATGTTTAAGTTGGTTTGACGTACAAAGTGAAAATGTTCATAAGTGCGGAGACTTTGCCGAGGTTCTTGGACAGCAACAAGCAGTGCGCGCACTGACTATTGCTGCTGCAGGGCAACACAATATTCTGATGATGGGACCTCCTGGAACGGGCAAGACCATGCTGGCATCACGTTTGCCCAGCATTATGCCAAGGCTGACACCAGACGAGCTGATACAGACTGCGCTGGTCAATTCAGTAGCAGGAGTTCCATTTGATCATCGGAAAGGGCAGCGACCCTTTCGTGCTCCTCACCACAGTGCGACGACTGTTGCTGTCGTGGGTGGTGGAAATCCCGTGCGTCCAGGCGAGGTATCACTTGCACATAATGGTGTGCTGTTCCTTGACGAAATGCCTCAATTTCACCGCTCCTGTCTGCAGTCTTTGCGTCAGCCACTTGAAGATGGGGTTATTCGTATTGTGCGTGCAAATGGATCCTTTAGTTTTCCTGCTAAATCATGTTGGTAGGTGCGGCAAATCCTTGTCCTTGTGGTTATTTGGGCGATCAATCATACAATTGCCGCTGTTTACCAGGACAAATTGAGCAATATCAAAACAGAATAGGGGGACCGCTGTTGGATCGTTTTGACATGTTTGTAGCTGTGCCACGTCCAAATTCTGACAGGTTTTTTGAGAAAGGAGAGATGCAGACGACGCAGCCATCGTCGCAGATGCTTGCAGATCAGGTTAGTACTGCGCGTGATTTTGTGGCAAAAAGAGGACAGGGCTTTAGTCGTGACTTGAGTAGAGAAGAGCTATGTGATTCTAGCCTAATTGATGAAAAGGCATCACAGCTGCTTAAAATAGCGGCTCGCAAACTCAAGTTATCAGGCAGATCAATAGTTGGCATTATGCGTCTGTCGCGCACGATTGCAGACCTTGATACCTGCGATCGTGTTAGCAGCGCACATGTTAGTGAGGCGCTTTCCTATAGAAAAACATGGAGCAATCATGATTGAAAAGCCGAAATTTGAGCTTGAGCAAGACGACGCTAGCTATCCTGAAATTTTGTTGGCTCGAGAGTGTGCGCCACACACAATCTATGGTGTGGGCTGTGAATCTGCTCTACGCCCTGGCATTGCAGTAGTAGGTGCGCGCAATGCAACTTCCTACGGGTTACGTATTGCACGATTGATTGCAACCTGGGCAGTTGAACTGGGTTACACGATTTATTCAGGAGGAGCGCGTGGCTGTGATCAGGCAGCACATAAGGGAGCGGTAGAGGCAGGTGGCAAAACCGTCATTGTTATGGGCTGCGGTGCAGATTTGGTGTATCCCAGTAGAGCGGGAAAGCTTTTTGATGCAGTTTGTGAATCTGGTGGTGCGATCATCTCAGAATATCCATGGCAGATGCCACCCATGAAGCATCGCTTTATTCAGCGCAATCGCCTAATCGCAGCTTTGTCAGATATTGTCATTGTTGTTGAGGCGCGTCTACCCAGTGGCACGCTTTCGACAGTGCAGCATGCACTTGATTTGGGAGTACCTGTTGCCGCAGTGCCTGGATCAATACTTTGCTTGGAATCTGCTGCTCCAAATCGATTGATTGGTGAGGGAGCATTTCCTATTTCCTGCCGTGATGACCTGGCTCATGCCTGCAGTGTTTCTGGATCGCGTCCTGATGTGGCAAGTTTGTTTGCCGACTTTAATCGCAGCGCTGATGACGCGAGCATTTTTGAAGGCACTGAACAGGTTGAATCAAATGCGGGAAAGATATATGCGGCGTGTCAAAGCACGCCATCACTGCCTGATGACCTTGCACAGGAATTGAATTTGTCTGTCGTAGAAGTGGTTGAAATATTAACCTACTTTGAAGTGCAGGGAAAAGTTATGCGACGTGCAGATGGTCGCTACGTAAGTGAGGATGTTCTATGCTAGGAACCGAATTGAGAAAAAGTCGAACAGCTGCAATACCGCATCAAGGCTTGCCAGCAAAGAAAAATACGACAAAAGACACACGTATCTTGGTAACTATTGCAGGGCTTGAGCCAAAGGTCGGAGCAACTCATCTTGCACTTTCGCTGGCGTTAAAGGCGAGCGAGCAAGGAAAAAGCTGCGGTGTTATCTTGCCAGAAAAGAATTTTGACTCTATGAAGGAATGCTATGTATTGTCAGTGCGTGAAGAGACAGCTGCAGGACAGCGCAAGCGACAGTTTGCTTCTTTTGCAGGAATTAGCATTATGTCGGGAGTATTACCTGGTGACATTGAGGGTTTTCAGTTGCTGATTTGGGACTGCGGTGTACTGTCAGAGGGTGCACGACGTTTTGCCAGCGGTGACTTGCGCTGTATTGTCAGTGGTGGTCAAGCATGGGAACTTGCTCCGCTTAATGCCTTGCTGCTTTCAACCAGTTATGAAGACCTGCGTGGACTTGCTGTGTGCATACGAGGAGTCAGTCAGGATGACTTCAATCATATTCATAAACAGATGGCAGGAAAAATACCCTGTGTTTTTGTGCAGCATAAACCTACGTGGAGCGACATAAGCTTGCGCGAAGATCTCGTTGCGTTACTGCGCCTTGCTGGATGTTGATGGCAGGGATGAGTTGTTGGTATTGCAACGATAGCCTGATAGAGAGAAGGACACAATGAAGCAAGTAGCACTGCCCAAGCGGCGAGATACGCTTTTGCTAAAGAAAGACATGCTTGAGCAGCAGCAAGCAAGAAAACAAAGGGACTGCGAGCGCAAACAGCAAAAAGCTCTGCGTGAAGCGCGCAGACTAAAGCGGCGTAGCAGTTTGCCTGCAAAAGTGAGTAGCTACATAGGAAATGTTACTGCAGCTATTGTCATTTCGCTGATCCTGACGTTATCTGCTAGCTACCTAGCTACACAACCACATATTCTTGAATCTGTGCTTGGCGGCGTTGAAAGGCATCTGGGAATCAGTCTTGCGGGTGCGATGCCGCCTGACGGCAGGTGTCAGACTTTGCAGTCAGATGCTTCTGGCAATTTGTTTGCACCAGACAATCCTAGTTCGTCCAAGGGCCCATCTGAATGGCATCCAGAACTAGAAGAAGCTGTTATTAGTGAGCTTGTTGAAGTCTCAGAAGATGCAATGGACATTTTAACTGAAGATCAGCTGTTGCCTGTACCATCTGGCAGAAGAGAATTTCCTTGGGTTCCTGTAGTGGTAGCTGGCATTGCAGCAGCTACTGCAGCCAGTGCTGCAGCTGCAGTAGTCTACTACCGCCGCCGCAAAAAGAAATAGGTTTTACATACTGCTAGAATTGGGGTATGACAGATAATGGGGTAAATAGTAGTAGCGCTGTTCCGCAGGTGACTGTTATTGGGGGTGGACTTGCGGGTAGTGAGGCTGCCTTGCAATTGGCCAACAGAGGAATACGGGTTCATCTGTATGAAATGCGTCCAAAAGTTTCTTCACCTGCACATCATGGTGGGCTTTGCGCGGAATTGGTTTGCTCTAATTCGCTGAAAAGCGATAATGAAAATAGTGCTGCAGGTACGTTAAAGCGAGAGCTTGCTCTTTTAGGCAGCAGATTACTACATCACGCACGCGAACATCACGTGTGTGCAGGGGGAGCACTTGCTGTCGATAGGGAAGCTTTTTCTATGGCCGTGCATGCAGAAATTGTGGCACATCCTAACATTGAGCTAGTCCATGAAGAGGTTACCTACCTTAACCCCAATACCTTGTCATCTACGATAGTTGCTGCAGGACCTTTGGCATCATCTGACCTTGCGAATTCATTGCAGTCTATCACGGGCATAGATGCACTTTCATTTTATGATGCCGCAGCACCCATTGTTAGCAAAGAATCTCTCGACATGAGTCGCGTGTTTGCAGCATCGCGCTATGGAAAGGGAAGCGGCGATGATTATCTGAACTGCGCGCTCAATGAAGAGGAGTATCGCATATTCCATGATGCCCTGCTTTCTGCAAAGCGAGTCAAAGAAAAAGATTTCGAACAAAAAGAGCTCTTTGCTGCCTGTCAGCCAATAGAGGAGCTCGCTCGCAAAGGATATGATACTTTGCGCTTTGGTGCGCTCAAGCCAGTGGGCATTGATGATCCACGAACGGGACGCTATCCCTTTGCCGTCGTACAGTTGCGTAAAGAAACCGCGGCGGGCGAGGTGTACAACTTGGTGGGCTTTCAGACCAACCTGCGCTTTGGTGAGCAGCAACGTGTTTTTTCGCTTATCCCAGGATTAGAAGACATAGACATCGTGCGTTATGGAGTCATGCATCGCAAT
>Ga0123355_10000841_pt1 | contig 42251 bp, 45 predicted proteins | sample TergutEmb28metaG_3_FD_89872 | JGI IMG/M metagenome (GOLD analysis project Ga0123355, IMG submission 89872) | Embiratermes neotenicus P1 segment gut microbial communities from Petit-Saut dam, French Guiana - Emb289 P1 | ecosystem: Host-associated > Arthropoda: Insects > Digestive system > Gut ...
CCCAACGTCGAACCCCACATCAAACCCGACGTCAAACCCGACATCGAATCCAACATCAAATCCGACGTCAAATCCAACATCGAACCCAACGTCACCTCCAGGCGGGTCAACACCCACACCAACTCCGGGCCCACCAACATTGAGCTTTAGCCCATCCAATGTGGCACCATGGAATGGGTCAGAATGGAGAGTCCCTGGCGCACAGGGCACAACTAGGGCAACTGTCGTAGCGAATCAAAGTTGGAATGTGACTCAAACCTACGGCACTGGAAACTGGGTGAGAGCAGAGCGCTCAGGAGAATCTCTTGAAATCATAGTTTCACAGCCAAACCGTACCGGCAATATCCGCAGCGCAACATTTACCGTCAGGTCAGGGGCCCTGTATGAGGTCCTTCGTATAGCGCAATTGCCTGCACCGGTTACCATAAGAGGTACAAGGGTTATTGAGAACAATGACTTTAATGGATATATAGATGTAAGGGGCAACGCAACATCTACTCTTATTGAGTATATAAGCAAAGGTGCCGCAGATAGGCCGATATGGAACTTTGTACACCAAAGGGATAATATTTTTGCTATCCGAAATGCATCAACCGGGCGTTATTTTACACAAACCGGGAGTGCCCTTACTCATGAAGCAATGCTTCCTAGAACAGGGTCGGCATATGACGACAGACAGAGCTGGATACTAATACCACAGGCAAATGGCTCATATCGAATCCGCAGTGTTTCCCAGAGCACGTTGTACGTTACCCAAGTGGCCACAAGTGTGTCTCTTATGACCAGCGGCGCAGCTGCTCAAGATAGGCAAGAGTTTAGGATTGGGTATATTTGGAATGTTGCCGGTCATTATGCCACTGACGGATATACTCCAAACGGTGTTGGATTTTGGCCAGGGGATGTTACTATCCAGCTCATACCAGTTGGCGAACAACCTCCTGGGTTTCATTTTGCAACAAGAATGAATACAGCACGTAGTACTTGGATGAATGTGCTGGATGTAAGGATTGTTGAAACTAATGTCACGGCAAGTGCAAACATCAGGGTATTTGGGGGCAATAGACACGAGGTTATAGAACGTGTAAGACGAACAGAACCTTTTGATGTTGATGACTTTCGGTATGGCTTTGCTGACGTAGCCGCATCGATAAGGGGGGCTGGTACTCGAGTAGACACAATCCAAGCTGGTGGTGCTGCGCGAGGTGTATTTAGAATGTCAGGTATTGGTGCAGAAACAGCACTGGAAATAGGTGTATTTACAGACTCTGGAAGACCTAATACATTTGACCCGTTCAACATCATATTTGCAGAAATGGCAGCTATACATGAGTTAGGCCATGCACTCGGATATTTTGGGCATTCACCTAATCCTAATGACGTTATGTTGGGTAATATAGGACGACGCCCTGTTCCACATGTAATACTACGCCCAGCCGAGATAGAGCACTTAAGGCAGGCCTATCGATATAGACGTTGAGATGAAGGAATTTAACTAGACGTTTATTCGTTTATTCGATTATCGAAGGGAGTAGGCTATAATGAGGAAAAAGCATTTGTTAATAGTTTTGGGTGCATTGTTTATAGGTATTTTCTTTATAAGTGCGTTTAGCTCACACCGTCCATATAGTGCCCATATGCATTCGATATGGTCACGTAATCGTGAAGTATCAGCGGCACCCGGCAGTAGCGCGGTTATGGGTATGACGTGCTGTCATGGTTCCCGGCGGACATTTGAGTCTGTTATTGAGAGAGCGACAGATGTTGTGGTGGCAGAGTTTGTAGCGCGGAGGCCATTCGGACTTCGTGCGTCAGAGTATGAGTTTATTGTCCATGACCGCATAATTGGTAATGCTGCCGATACAATATTTGTATATATTATATACGATGAAATGCAGCATAGATTTGTTGATCCTAATCTTCAGTTTTCTACAGATACACAATATTTATTGGCACTAATAAAGGATAATAACATCTATTCCACTCTTCATTATGATGGATTCCTTTTTGTTAATGACCTTATTCTTGACTTGAATAACCCGTCAAGGAGCACTATGCACAATCAACCGCTGTCATTATTTTCGCAAATGAATTTTGACAGTGTTGGACTTACAAGTGAGCATATTATTTCGTATGTGCGAACTTTGCCTAATAACCCTCACCATAGAGTTGATAGAGTGTTTATTACAACAGACAACCTGAGGGATATCATAACAGGGTCGCCGTATGTGCTGGTTGTTGAGATAACGGAGCCGATTAGCATGTCAAGTGACTTCCCACATCGTGCAGATATAATATTCACAGATATTTATCTGACTACCGTGGTCGAGGTATTAAAAGGTGATTTGCGAGTTGGAGATTTAGTAGATATTATCTTTTTTGGTGATACGGTATTCCCTGGTGAGACACATATAGTATCAGTTGCGCCAAGTAGTGGAAGCCCATATTTTCAAGTATTCACCTCCAGCCACAGTCTCCACAGCCTAGACCAGCGGGACGAAATAATGGCAATAATCCGAGGCCCAAGCCGCCCCGCAACCAGCTCTTCAGCTACGCCGACCCCATCCCCAACCCCCGAGCCATCACCCACGCCAACACCAACCCCCGTACCCGTGCCAGCCGGCCCTTCAAGGTTTAGTGCATCACCATACGACCCAGATATACCCGGAACTATGAGGCTGGAAAACCTATCAATCGACTTACCAGAGGATTTTGTATCCGCAAAGCTTGAGATTGACGAACTCAACGGTATGTTCTTGCAAGATGAGATGCATCGCTTGATAGCAAATGCAGGTATTTTTCTTGCTCATTCTCTTATTAGCGTATATGTAGGCGATTTAGATCTAAGTGATGAGCAGCTGTTGATGTTTAGAGGTTTTGAGGTTAACCCAAACAATGGAGAGTACACAATCATCCCTGGCAGTTTTTCAGCAGACCGGGATTATTTCTACTTTGAGTTTATGGGCTCAGGGATTATCGGGGCTATATTCTACGAGCTGCCTACACCCCTTTTGCGCCTGACAATTAACCAATACCGCTACTATTATCGCGGCACCCAACAAACAAGCGATGCCGCTCCCTTCATCACCCAAAACCGCACCATGGTACCTATACGCTTGGTATCTGAAGCCCTAGGCGCAACCCCGCGCTGGGACAGGTCAAACCGCACTGCGTATATCTATTATAATGACACAGTGCTTCGCTTGCCTGTGGGTGAGCCGCTGCCCGATGAGATGGGTACACCAATGTTGCGTAATAATCGTGTACTGGTACCTCTCCGCTTTGTAATCGAGAACTTTGATGCCTTTACTTTCTGGGATAGGGAGTTGCGAGAAGTTACGGTTTATGTTTTGGATTAAGTGATTTGTATTTATGCAAAGCCTGTCATTGCGAGCAACGCGAAGCAATCCAAAAGGTTTGTTTTGCTGGATTGCTTCGTCGCTTCGCTCCTCGCAATAACGTTGCGTCTGTTTCCTATTTAAGAAGAGGCCCACTTTGCTGCATTAACTGTTTCGGCACGGTCAACTATTATTTTTGCAATAGCATCACGACGGGCATCGTCAACGGGTGCTGATTTCATTAAAATTGCGACCACTGCATCTTTTATTCCCTGTAATTTATCTATGTCAAACCACTCCAACCCTGCATATTTTAATTGCTCTTCATGAGAGGAATGAAATGGCTTGCATTCGATTTTCTGCCCCACTCGCGGCGAGTTATACCACAGGGACGTTCCGCTATCAAAAATAGGGGCCGGGCCAATCCATTCCAAGGTATCTGCATTGCGGATAAAGCCGAAATTATTGTAATGCCTATCTTCATTGCCAATAATGTAATCAATTACAATCATCTGATATATAGCGTTGTGAACATCCGGGATACCAAGGTTTACGCAGCATCTTACCAGGTGTGCAAGATGGGTTTCATGATTAACCTTTTCCAAAGTCCCTTTTACACGCCAAGCCGGTACTAGCTCCGTGGATGGGGTAACAAAATTTTCGCATAGGGAAAATGGCTTATCATCTTGAAAGGTCAGGCTGTACCCAATATGAGGGATACCGAGTCTTTCCATAATTTCACTTGCGATGACCTCATTAAACGGCTCCTGCTGAAAGACCCCGCTTCCCCCTTTCATCAGGTACCGCTTCCCGTCTATGATAATCCACTTTTTTCTGAGCCATCCATCTGATGTATTATCCGGTGAAATGAAGTCTATCTGCCGGTTTACTTTATTCCCAAAAAGCATCTCACCAACATCTACTGAGAAATCATTACTAAAGAAATTTATGTCAGACCAATTCAAACCCGAGCCCTTTGGGCATATCCAGTACTGATCCGAAAGGCTTAACCCCAGGCATTTTTCAATTAACATAGATGATGATGTTACATCCATTATCATCAGTGCATCCCGTAGCCCATCCCGACTTGCCGGTATAGAGCGTCCGAGCCACCAATCATTGAATCCCTTACGGTCTATCCCGGATGCATACGTATGAACACCAATAGGAATACGTCTTTCATCATAAACTGTCCCAAGCTTTGCAATAAAGCCGGTTTCATCAATGACCATATCCACAACAGGGATATCCTTGTGCATTAATATATATTCCATAGGAATTCTCCTCTTCATAATTTATCCATTGGACCTCTTCTGAAATAGGGAAAACAAGCTTGAAGTGCAGCTTGTTTTGCCCTGTTTCAGAAGAAGTCTATTTGAATACTTTCCCTTAAAAAAAGGTCCCTGTCAAGATATTGACAAATGAATTCTATCGCAGTAGAATGGCATCGTAGAATTCTACTGCATTAGAATATGTCGGCAAAGGAGGTGTCTATGGCCATTAAGCTATTTGATTCTGAACTCAAAGTCATGGAAATTCTGTGGCGAGAGGGTGACACAACGGCCAAACGACTTGCGGAAATCTTGGGGGAGGAAATAGGCTGGAGCAAAACCACCACCTACACCATTATCAAACGCTGTCTCGAAAAAGGTGCTATCCAGCGGCGTGACCCAAATTGGCTCTGCCATCCCCTTGTTACAATGGAAGAAGCCCGGGAATATGAAACCTCCGAGCTTATCAGCAAAATGTATGATGGTGCTCCGGACCAGCTTATTGCGTCACTTTTGAGCAGCAAGCTTCTCTCTAAAGATGAAATCCAGCGTCTAAAGCAGGTTGTTCTTAACATGGAATGAGGTGGCAGATATGAGTATTTTCCAAATGAGCATATCCGCTGCAATCCTTATTCTGGTGATTGTTGTAATCCGGGCACTTGCAGTACACAAGCTGCCTAAGAAAACCTTCTTACTGTTCTGGGGTCTGATGCTGTTTAGGCTGTTGATTCCCTTTTCTATTCCGATGCCACTTGGTATGCCATCGTTAATTGACAGGACAATGGAGCTGATAATGGACACAACACAAACCACAGGCCCTTATATCGGTACACTTCCAACAATGCCCTTATTAGCCGATATATCGGAAGGCATGCAAACCTCCTTATTGCCATCTATCAGAGTGGCATGGGCCATTGGCATGGCTGGTTTAGCTATGTTCTTCTTTGTTACACATTTGCGCTGCCGCAGGGAGTATAGGACTGCGTTACCTCTTGAGAATGACTATGTCAATAGATGGTTGAACGCACAAAAACTAAGGCGTACCATTCAGGTCAAATTTTCAGACATGATAAACACCCCCATGACCTACGGGATTTTTAAGCCTGTAATTCTTTTCCCTAAAAACACGGATTGGCAAAACAAGGCCAATCTACGATATGTGCTTGCCCATGAATTGGCCCATATAAGGCAATTTGATATTTTGACCAAGTGGCTCCTTGCCGCCGTACTATGCATCCATTGGTTTAACCCTATGGTATGGGTTATGTATGTATTGGCCAACCGTGATATTGAGGCTGCCTGCGACGAAACTGTGGTGCGGACCTTTGGGGAAACAACAAAATCTGCCTATGCTTTTGCTCTCATAGCTATGGAGGAGAGTAGAAGCATCTTTTCCCCCATTTATACTAACTTCGCAAAAAATGCGATTAATGAAAGGATTAATGCGATTATGAAACTTAAAAAACGCTCTATGCTAAGCATAATTTTGGCTGCTGTACTGGTATCGGCATTGGTAATCGGCACATTGGTTGTCAGTGCCCAGACCGATGGAATGTATCAGGATTATGACACTGACGACTACTATCCCACCCTCTATGTCCCCGAGGAAATTGAGGATGAGCACGTACCAGAAGAGCCATATGACTATGAAGCCGATGAAGCTGACGAAACCATGTACTTTGGTGAGTATTTATATCCTTCTTGCCTTAATGACAGGGTTATCGCAAACTTTGAAGAAGGAACTGCCAGCGTTACTTTGCTGGAATGCGGAACTGTTGTTATGAGCGGATTTTATTACGATGACCATAGCACCTTGCTACGTTTACTCGAAGAGGCTGAGAGTATGTTTCCTGAGTTTTGGACCGACTGACAAATAACACTCATATACAAAAAGACAGGTGCCCACACCGGGCACCTGTCTTTTTGTTTTCTACTCTATCCACATTATAACACAAAGTCGAAAAAAATATAAGACTTGTAATCTTCGCCTTCCGTTCTATAATTCCTTTAATATTAAGAGTGAGTGGGAGCGGCGTAGCCACTCCCACTCGAAACAGAGATATAGGGGGACTCTATGCAAACAAAAATTATCGCCCACAGAGGGGCATCGGCATATTTGCCTGAAAACACCCTCCCGGCCTTTCAGTTGGCCATGGAACAAGGCGCAAAGGGCTTCGAATTGGATATACATCTTACAAAGGACGACCATGTTGTCGTAGCCCATGACCTAACCTTGGAACGGGTTTCTAATGGAACCGGCCGGATTTGCGATTACAACTTGGCAGAGCTAAGGGAGCTGGACTTTGGCAATCATGCCACATTGCCAACTTTGGCAGAGGTATACGCATTGGTTGCGGATACAAATCTTACGATAAACGTCGAGCTCAAAACCACCGAAGAACTCTACCCCGCCATGCCAGAAAAGCTTATTAGACTTGAAAAGGAGTACGGAATAGAAGACCGGGTACTGTATTCCTCTTTCAACCATTATTCCCTATTGGCCATACGACAGCATAATAAAGACGCTGGGATTGGCATATTATACGATTTAGGATTGGTTGACCCTTGGGTTTATGCAAAACAGCTTGGGGCAAATGCAATCCATCCACATTATAAGATAATTGCTGCACTGCCGGAAACCGTGGCTCGCTGCCATAAAGAGGGCATCCAGGTAAATATCTGGACAGTAGATGACCCACAGGCCATTAAATACATGCTCAGTCTAGGGGTGGATAATCTGATAACCAATGTCCCGGATGTGGCTATAAAAATTCTAAAGGAGCAAACACATGACAGACCCATATGAAACCAAGCATCTATCAGAAATAATTGAACTAATACTGGCCCAGATAAACCACGTAGCCCAGGGCCTTAAATCTCGCAGGGATAATGTACTGGAAGCCCGGCGCAGTATGTCCAAAGCCACAGGCATTATCCGCGACTTTGACGATATTGCCCTACTAACCATGTTCGCCACGGAAGTAGCCCAGGTAGAAGAGGCCTATGGGGATACCAGCCGGCGGCTGCAAAAACTACAGCGGTTGCTTCATTCCCCGTACTTTGCCCGGATAGACTTCAAAGAAGATGATTATGACTTGGAAGAGATATATATCGGTCGCCATTCCCTTATGGACGAGAAAACCCATACCTACCATATATATGACTGGCGGGCTCCGATTTCATCCATGTACTATGACTATGGAGTGGGCCGGGCATCTTTCATTATTCCTCCCGATGCCAATGGAGCTATGCCCCCTATCGAGGGTGAAATTACCCTCAAACGGCAATTTCAAATAGAAAACGGGGAGCTGATTTACTCCTTTGACTCGGATTTAGCAGTGGAGGATGACATACTTCGTCTGGAGCTCTCAAAGATTTCCGACGCCAAAATCAAAACCATAATCCATTCCATTCAAAAGGAGCAGAACGCAGCCATCCGCAGTGAGGCGAAAGATGTGCTGGTCTTTGGCCCCGCAGGCAGCGGTAAAACTTCTGTAGGGTTACATCGCCTGGCCTACTTGCTTTATCGGCATAGGGATACCCTTTCTTCCGCTAAAGTGCGGATATTTTCTCCCAGTCCTATTTTTGCCTCTTATATCGAAGGGATAATCCCCGATTTAGGGGAAGATGATGTGGAAACCTTGGATTTCCCTGGCCTTATGGGGGACTATCTCCCTGGGAAAAGAGCCTTTCATGACCAATACCAGCAGATTGAGCATTTAGCTGGGGCATCCCCTCGCGACCTACGACGCTCATGGCTTATGGAAAAATATTCGGCGGATTTTCTTCAACATCTTGAGGACTACATCAAAAACTATACACCCTCTTTCGAGGCAGTACGGTTTAATAGAGATATCCTATGTACTCAGGAACGGTTGGCAGCCCTGTATACAGACCGCACCACCGCCGGTACTCTGTCCACAAAAACCGCCAGAATCATTACCCACGTCAATCAGCGTTACGACGAGTATTTTCAGCAAAACAAACGCAATATAACAGAGCTGTTTAACCAAATCCACGAAGAAAATTTCTCCACCGGGGATGTCCGGCGACTATACGAAGAGGAGCGAAGTATAGTACTGGCAGACCTCCGAGGCCGCCTGATGCCCAGGGCCAAGAGGATATACGAAAAGGTACTCACTGGCTGGTCAAAAAAACAGCGCAGAGCAACTGGAAATGACAGCTTGCCCATCGGCTTTGCCAAAGAGTCTATGACTCAAGAAAAACTCTACTTCGAAGATGCCCTAATGCTTATGTACATTGATATACTCACAGGCCGCATTCCCCAGGATAAACAGGTTAAGCATATCCTATTGGACGAGGCACAGGATATTTGCATCCTGCAACATCGCATACTTAGGCGGCTATTTACTGCCAGCCATTTCACCGTGCTCGGGGACACAAACCAAGCACTCTACCCCGGTATAAATGTCCATATCCAGTCAGATATCGAAGCCGAGTACCCCAAGGCTCAAGTGATACCCCTTACAACCAGCTACCGCTCGACTTACGAAATCAGCCGGTTTGCGGCGGAAGTACTTGCAGATAGCGGGGATGCCGATCTTTCCTCCCTATATATGCGAAGAGGCGATGAGCCGGCTATTATAGAGAGCCAGAACACCGCCGCCACAGTGTGGGACATTATTAATGACTTGCCTAATGGATACAATACCGTCGGGATTTTACTCACCACAGTACGCCAGGCCAAAAAGTTCCATGAGGAGCTCCAAGAGTACGCAAAGTCAAAAAGCATACCCACTCCCATAAAATTAATAGCTGACACCAATGCTAGCTTTGCCCCGGGCATAATGGTAATGGCTCTGCCCTATGCCAAGGGCTTAGAGTTTGACGCGGTAATCTGCCCGGAATACGGCCAGGATGTCTTCAAAGGGCCCTTTGGGCGTAAGATGCTGTATCTTACCTGTACTAGAGCACTGCATCGGTTATATTTGGTCGAACCTACCCAGCCCGCCTCAACCTCGCCTGTGCCAACTTAGGCCGCAGCAATATAATCGCCAGCGCAGCAGAAATAGACGCTAAGCCTGTCACTACTGCACCATACTTCACCCCACGGCGCAACTTTGCCGCCTTTGCCGCTATTTTTTCCGCTTCGGCCTCCAGTTCCTCTAAGAAGAACTCATTTATACCGCCGATATCACTCCAGAGCCGAAAGGCTCTTTTTTCGATTCCACTAAATTCGTTCATATGACTACACCTTCCTTTTCCAAATATGCACCCAGTTTCTTTCGGGCACGAAACAATATGGATTTTACCTTGCTTTCACTCATTTCAAATCGCTGACATATCCCCCGGATACTTTCACCATGGAAGTATCTAAGCACAAATGCAGCTCTCGCTGTTTTATCCAACTTATTAAGCCCGGCGTTTATAGCCTCTTGCACCTGTGCGGATTCGTATTCTGCCTCTGTAGTGTTATTGTCCGGAATACAATCTCCAAGCTCGCTCAGCAACACGTCTATTTCGCCGCCCCCACGCCGGGCTGCCCCACGAGCTTGCCATTTATTAATGGATAAATTCCGGGCAATCTTGGCAAGAAACGCCCCAAGCATATCCGGCCTGGTAGGCGGGATGTTTTCCCAGGCCTTAAAAAGGGTATCGCTAACTACCTCCTCGGCGTCTTCGTTTACCCGGAGGATATTTATACATACTTTATAAAGCCGCAGACCGTACTTGAAACGGGTCTCGGTTATTGCTGACTCATCACGGTCAAAGTATAGGTCGAGAATCTCGTGGTCTTCCATGGTTTCACCCCACTCATTAGTATAGACATATATTTTACCGGCTGGTTGCTATAGCGATTTCAATCCCGCAGTTTGGATTGAAATGGCTATACTAAATTTCTCTTTCTAATAATTGCACAATTGCGTAAATTACTAATTCGTCGTACAGTTCTTCAAGAAATGCCGTAATTTCTTCGACAAACGCTTCTGATAAAGGTGGGTCGGCAGCGTAAAAAGAGAGGCTTATGTCACCTGTCTGCAAATCCGTTTGCACTACCTGCCATATATCATATGTTCCCCTGTTAAGAAGATCAATTACCTCCTCTTCAAGAGTCTCTATCAGAACAAAGTCACCGTTTACATACATGTAGTAATTTAGCATTCGCCATGACCCGGCACGGCCCTGCCATGCAACTACCAACCGTTCCATTTCGTGGTCAACAAAGGTTATGGAAGCACCCGTAATTTCCTCCAACCGTTTATCACGCACAAATTGAAAAGCCTCTGGGCACCAAAGCCAGTAATAATGCCCGGACCACGCAAAGGATACGCTGTTTGTAAAAAAATGGAGCCGCATATCCATATATCCATCAAAGTTGAAATCATAAAAATCAATATAAGGAACCGGTGTAAGTGTAAGCATGTGAACATTCATATTATCAATCTGCTGAACAAAATTGCCATCCTCGTCTACAATGGTAATGCTTGCAAAATCATAACCCCAATCGCCCATAATACCCACATGCTCGTAATTGTATACATAGTGGTAAAAAGTAAACATGGGCATAGTTTCATGCACTCGCATATTTACTGGGTCGGCATTGGGTGTCGGCAGCACCACCGGCTGCCAGCCAAAGATTTTCTCGTGGATATCAGCAATGCCACCGCCAGGAAACAGCTCATTACCACTTTCGCAGCCTTCTCTCCATCCCCGGAATAATCCGTCGTACAGATGCTTAAACTCCTCTGCATTCACCTGCCTGTCATCAATAAACCAACCTGCATCTCGAGGGATTTCTTCTCTATCCCACCACTGATACCATTCTTCCCATGCATGGGTTAACACAACTTCCGTTACTAACTCATTGCCAACAATATTCATATGCCTGAAGGAAACCATATCCGGGACACCTGGATGGCGCAGGGTATTTATAAGAAGAATTCCTGGACTACCGTCAGAAGTCGGAAACGCACGGTAATAGTAAATAAAAAAGCCGCCATTGATAGGAATTACTTCCCCATCCCGGTAGCTGTAAATGGATTCCAGATTAAAGCCTGCCGCCATATAAAAGATAAACAATGCGGGAACGCCGGTTTTTTCTATATCATAAAGCATAAAGGTACGTATTGGATCTTCTATCCACTCTGTGGGGGAGGGTTTTTCGGCATATTCCAGCAACAGCTCGGCATATGCGATTTGCCAGTTTAGGGCTGTCTCGGGATAGAGATAGTGGTCAGCCTCTTCAATTTCTTCTTCGGCATCATCATAGATTTCTTCTTCTGCTTGATATTCGGTATAGGTATCCTCACATTCGACTGGCGCGTACTCTATGGTTTCCCTTCCACAGGAAGTAAGGATTAGCAGTATCGCTACGAGTATAAAAGCTTTGCCCATATCCGCCCCTCCTACCTCAAACTCTGTATCTCCATTATCGCCCCAAGGGATTGGGCTATTACACTTTTGTCTGTCATGATGCAAATCATCTGCGCCTTGTTTACACCTACGAATTGTCCTTCTATAACAGCTTCATTATCGGTTTTGATACGCACCGAGTCACCTCTCATAAAGAACCCGCCATTCATTTCCAGGCTGTCCATCGGGAAGGTGCGGCAGCAATTATCCAATATATCATCACGCTGATTGGGCTCGAAGGGCATTTCCCCGCCTCCTTTAAACATTCTTACGGCAGTGATAACAAATTTCGCCATAAGAAAAATAAAGGCAGCACCGGAAAATGCGAATACCACGTTGCCTAAGGTTAATGGGATTGAATCCATATATTCCTCCTACATGCCCCTATCCAAGGAATGAGTTTTGTCATTTTGGACAAAGCCGCTCTAATTGCTTCTTGAAAAATTTACTTTATGCATACATATTTATCTCGGTCAGATGAGCATACAACCCGCCTCGGGCCATCAGCTCGTCATGAGAGCCGATATCCTCTACCTGACCGTCCTTTAACACGATGATTTTATCCGCCTTCTTTATGGTGGACAAACGGTGGGCAATAATTACTGTGGTACGGTTTTCCATTACATCATCCAGGGCATCACGGATTTGCCGCTCTGTTTCCACATCCACGGCGGCTGTGGCTTCATCCAAAATCAGTATGGGCTTATCTCTAAGAACAGCCCTTGCAATAGAAACCCTCTGCTTCTGCCCGCCGCTAAGACGCAGCCCCCTCTCCCCTACTTTGGTTTCGTAGCCCTCTGCCAATTCAGAGATAAATTCATCGGCTCTTGCTACTTTGGAGGCCTGTAATACTTCCTCCGTAGTGGCACCTGGTGCACCATATCCGATATTTTCCGCAAGGGTGTCGTTAAATAAGAAAACCTCCTGTATTACATTGCTCATGCAACTGCGAATACTGGAAAGGGAAACATCTCTAAGGTCATGGCCATCTACGGTAATTGACCCTTCCACAGGGTCATAAAATCTGTTAAGCAAATTGATAAAAGTAGTCTTGCCAACACCAGTAGGACCTACCAAGGCCACTCGCTCCCCTGGCTTAATCTCCACAGAGATATTTTTAAGAACTACGCTGCCCTCATTGTAATGGAAGCTGACATTTTCATATTTAATATGTCCCTTGACATCCGTGAGCACATGGGCATCTTCTTTTTCCTTTACATCTATTTCCGCGTCTAAGATTTGAAAAACCCGTTCACCACCGGCAATCGCCGTTTGTAAATCCTCGTTGATACGAGCAAGGGCCGCAATGGGCTGATAGAAAATAGCCAGGTACATAATAAAGGCAACAATATCACCAACATCCACATATCCATGAAGGGCCATATGCCCACCCACGGCTATTACAATTACCGTCCCGATAGAACTGAAAAACTGAATAGAGCTGCCATAGGCTGCGCTAAATCTCAAGGCATCCAAAATGGCACGGGCCTGGGATTTGGCATTGTTGGCAATTTTTGCGTGCTCACGTTCATGCTGGTTAAAGACCTGGATTTCCTTCATACCGGAGATATTGTCTTGTAAATTAGCATTGAGCACACCAAGAATCTCCTGGGCTCTGCGGAAAATCGGCAACACTTTCTTTGCAAACCAAACGGAAATTACAAATATTATGGGAATGGTGATTAAACTAAATGCTGCAAGGGTTGGGTTAATAATAAACAGAATAATGGCAACACCAATAAGTATTACAATATTGAATAAAACATCCGGCACAGCATGGGCAATTAGCACCTCGATGTTATTTGTATCATTGATTATCCGGCTCATAATCTGGCCGGTTTGTTTATCATGATAAAACTTCATGGACAGCCGCTGAAGATGAGCGTAGACCTGAGCCCGTAAATCCGCAAGGAAATTCCAAGCGGCGTAGTGGGTATAATAGCTGCGAATATAGGAGCAGATTGCCAAGCCAAAGTATACCCCTGCAAGGGTAAGGCCCATACTCAGGGCTACGTCGGCAAGACGAGGGTCCTGATTGACCGCCATGTTGGTAAGTTCTCTTACAACAAGAGGGGCATATAGCTGGGCAATGGTCATACCCACGATTGCCAACAGTGAGATAATCAGATACACCCAATAGTTACGGGCGGCTTTGATGATTTGTAGCATTAATCTCATTTGATGGTTCTCCTTCTATTTTATGACTCTTATAGTTTCTGCAATTTGCGGCAAATCTTCCGGGATTCGTTCTCCTGGCACCACCAGTGCAATCCCTGGGGGATATACAGCAATTACCTCTGCGGCAACGCGCCCCGGGGCTGCCTCCCATAGCACTGTTTCCGCCTCCTGATGGAGTGCATGGCTTGGAGACACCACTATTTCCGGATTGTGTTGCCGTATGGTTTCCTTTGGTCGTTGCTTTCCAGTGGCTTCCAGTTTTATGCTAAGGGAACCCATGGCACCCCATAACCGCTGAAAGCCGTCATCGGTATCAGCTACAGAGGTCATGGCTAAAAGGTGAAACCCGATTGCCATTTCCATTTCTACCAGGTATTCATCCGAAAGCATCTTGGAAATAACCTCTGGTTTTTCATGCACATTAATCCTGAATAGCAACTTTCCGATATCGTAATCAAAAACCCCATGACTACCCACTTGCTCCGTTCCCATGAGGCTAATTGCCGGGGTCTCGTTGGAAGTCAAGGCGTTTCTCAGCCTTATAAGGCGGTTGACATAGGTCTCGAATATCTCCGGCCGGTTCCATAACATTTTCAGTGCGTAATCAAGCTGACCCATTAGAATATATGATGGGCTTGTTGTCTGCATGGTTTGGATATAGGACTTCAGGAGGCTGGTATCGACCCTGTCATCCTTAACATGCAATACCGCGGTTTGCCCCAAAGCCGGCAGTGTCTTATGGAAACTCTGCACCACAATATCCGCACCAAGCTCCAGCGCAGATGTAGGAAATGCATCATTAAAACGAAAATGCGCCCCATGAGCTTCATCAACAATAAGAACGCCCCCACGGGCATGCACCCGTGCCGCAATCTCCTTGATATCCGAAACAAAGCCCTCATATGTAGGGCTAACAATAAAAACCACAGCTCCTTCTTCCATATTATCCAGAGCTTCAGGTTTTATGCCTCCGCATAAGCCATCCGGAGTTGTTTCCGGCATTAGCCAGGTTGCATCTGCGCCAGCCAAAGCCATCCCATTAAGGGTGCTTATATGGCTGTTGCGTGCAATGTATATTTTCTTATGTTTGCTACACACCGCACACATTGCCGCGATGATACCTCCAGAAGAGCCGTTTACCAAAAGAAAAGACTCATCGGCACCATAAAATCCGGCAATTTTTTCCTGGAATGCCCGGATAATTCCTTGGGGCCAATGAAGATTGTCCATCCCAGGTATTTCCGTCAAATCCAAGTTGGCCATCCCCTGAGGAAAAAACATCGGGTTGCGCTTATGCCCCGGCATGTGGAATGGATAAATTCCTTTTTCTAAGTATGTCTGCATCTCTTGATACATAAAATCCCCTCTTTCTACAATTAATACTCTAACACAAATGTTAAAAAATGCAGCGAAATCCACGCATCGTGAATGTATTAATCCATGTTATGCGATATGTATGTTCGATAGACGTCCCTATATATATATGGTAGTTTTAGTGCCCACATCGCGACCCGGTGTTTTTTTGTTGTGACTAAATTAAAGTGAGGGATAGACATGCGCACAAAAATTACTTTAGCCTGCGTAGATTGCAAACAACGCAACTACCAAACCATGAAAGAAAAGAAAAACCACCCAGACAGGATGGAAACCAAGAAGTATTGCAGATTCTGCAACAAGCATACGTCCCATCGTGAGACGAAATAGTTATAATAGCAAAGCATGGAGCTAAGGAGGCAAGACAAAAATGGATAAAGACAAAGATAAGAAAAATGTAGTAGAAGGCGGTTCGGATGTAGTTTCCGGTGTGTTTCATAAATACCGTGCCGAATTCCGCAAGATAGTATGGCCTTCTAGGGAAACACTGGTAAAGCATACTGTCACCGTTGTAATCGTATCAGCAATTTTTGGTGCTTATATCGCCCTCAACGACGGTGTTTTCAGCTTCCTATTCCGCCAATTTGTAAATCTGGTCGGAGGAGCCTAAGCCCATGACCGCCAAAAATGAAGAGCCCTTGGTAGAAATCGAATTAGATGCTGATGTAGAAACCGAAGCAGAAACCGAGTTCGAAACAGAATCCGATTCCATACAGGAAATCGGCATCAAGTCAATCAGACAGCTTGAAGGTCCCCCCAAATGGTATGTTGTCCATACCTACTCTGGCTACGAAAACAAAGTAAAGGCTAATCTAGATAAAGCCATAGAAAACCGGGGAATGCAGGAACTGATTCAGCAAGTGTTAGTACCGACTCAAGAAACTGTAGAAATCAAAAACGGTGTAAAAAAGCGCGTCCATCGCAAAATTTATCCTGGCTATGTACTCGTAAAAATGTCCATGACCGACGATACATGGTTTGTGGTGCGTAATACCACCGGCGTAACTAGCTTCGTAGGCCCGGCCTCCAAGCCCATCCCCCTAACCGATGAAGAAATAATTTCTATGGGCATAGAAATGCCAGATATAGTGCTGGATATAAGCGTAGATCAGCTGGTAAGAATAATAGCCGGCCCCTTCGACGGTTCAGTGGGCAATGTAAAGGAAGTCAATGCTCAGAAGAAGACGGTTACCGTGTCCTTGAGCGTCTTCGGGCGCGAGACACAGGTTGAGTTAGACTATCATATCGTCCAGAGGATGTAAGTCATTTATTTATATGAAACTTTTTTGCCTTCGGCAAAAACCGCAAATTTATTTCTGCGTAGAAGCATCGCAGAAATAAATTTACTAGTTAATATGAAACTTTTTTGCCTTCGGCAAAAACCGCAAATTTATTTCTGCGTAGAAGCATCGCAGAAATAAATTTACTAGTTAAGTGGAAGGGTTAATACCCGCCAATACCACAAGGAGGAAATCAAATGGCAAAGAAAGTCAGCGGCTATGTAAAGCTGCAAATCCCGGCAGGCAAAGCTACACCTGCACCGCCGGTAGGGCCCGCTCTGGGTCAAGCAGGGGTAAACATCCCCGGATTTTGCAAGGAGTTTAACGAGCGCACCCAGTCACAGGCCGGGCTTATTATTCCGGTAGTAATCACGGTTTTTGCTGATCGCAGCTACAGCTTTATCACAAAAACTCCACCAGCAGCGGTTCTTCTTAAAAAAGCCGCCAACCTGGAAAAAGCCAGCGGCGAAGCAGGCCCCAAAACCGTTATCGCCAAGGTATCCAAAGCAGATGTGCAAAAAATCGCCGAAATGAAAATGGTAGACCTTAACGCCGCCAATCTCGAGACGGCCATGAGCATGATAGCCGGCACTGCCCGCAGCATGGGCATTGTCGTGGAAGATTAGGAGGTTACCATTATGAAAAGAGGCAAAAAATATAACGAGGCCGCCAAACTGGTAGAAGCCCAAAAATTACACGACGTAAATGAAGCTCTTGACCTGGTGCAAAAAACCAGCATAACCAAATTTGATGCAACGGTAGAAGCCCATATCCGCCTAGGCGTGGACTCTCGTCACGCAGACCAACAAGTCCGCGGCGCAGTAGTTCTCCCTCACGGTACAGGCCGTGAAGTACGCGTACTTGTATTCGCAAAAGGGGAAAAAGCCGCGGAAGCGGAAGCTGCTGGTGCCGACTATGTAGGTGCCGAAGAGCTGGTAGCCAAGATTCAAGGTGAAAGCTGGTTTGAGTTTGACGTAGTGGTAGCCACCCCGGATATGATGAGCGTTGTAGGCCGTATCGGTCGCGTCCTAGGCCCAAAAGGCCTAATGCCTAACCCAAAGGCCGGCACTGTTACCGCAGACGTAGCCAAAGCCATTTCCGAAATCAAAGCCGGTAAAATCGAATACCGCCTAGACAAAACCAATATCATCCACGTACCCATAGGCAAGGTTTCCTTCGGCACAGAAAAACTAACCGACAACTTCCAAACCCTAATGGGCGCGATAATCAAAGCAAAACCCGCCGCCGCAAAGGGAACTTATCTTAGGAGCGTAGTACTTGCTTCTACTATGGGACCTGGGATTAAGGTTAATCCTCTAAGGGTAACGGAGTAATCTTCAGACTATAAACGCGCTATATATAAGGGGTTGTCTCTCAGCGAGAGACAACCCCTTCGACTTATAGTAATTTCTATCCAAAATACGAGATTGAAATTACTACAGTAGTTTCGGCAACACTGCGCGGAAAATCGAGAGGATTTCTGCCGGTTTTTGGGCAGAAATCGTCGAAGACTTTTCCACACAGTGTTCGAAACTGCTATATGCTTTCGGAAAGAGTGGTGTATACGATGAATGGATTTCCTCCCATAGATTTATTTGGTTCTCATTACTCAAAGAACTGGCTCAATGACAGCGTAAAGGAATTTATGTCCCAAGATGCCGAGTTTCAACTTCATGTTGAGCTGAGTAATCTAGATATTCTGGTTGCGACACCGGAATATATGCTTGCAATGAAATGTTTATCCTCTAGAGCGGAAAGTGAGACAGAGCTTGACGATATAAAAAGCCTTACACAGCACCTGGGGCTAAAAAATTACCTAGAGGTAGAGAATATAATGCTTAAATACTATCCCATTACACGATTCCAAGCAAAAACACAGTATATTATCCAGGAGGTGCTTGATGAGCTATACCCTTAAAGAGGTCTTTACTCCCGAGAGCTGTCCTGACTGGAGGACATTTTGGTATGTATTGAGTAATTTCCTTGATGATTTTAAGCGAAGCTCCAGTTGCGATAGACTTACTGATGAGCCAAACCCTATAGAAGAAAAGATCAACTCATTTCTCGCGGCAACTGCCGAGCAACTGGCAAAGAATTATCAATTACAGATACCATTATGGGTATATAGGAAAATCTACGCGCTTAAAGAGCCCTTCTTTCCCAGCAAGCTCAAAGGAGATTATAGATTTTTTGCGTTAAAGGAAAGCCCATTAGCCTTTAGTGCCCGTAATATCTTTGTTACTAGTAATGTCCTTGATAGGTACTAATTACGAGTTCAAGCAATACAAAACAATCCCCGCTGCAACCCCAACATTAAGTGACTCGCACCTTTCATTCATTTCGATATTAACCCGGACATCGCACATATTAAGCAACTCGTCACCAAGGCCTTCCCCTTCGTTACCAAGTAGGACAGCTCGTTTTTTTCTTGACTGAATGGTGCGCAAGCTTGTGCATTCCTTTACATCGGTGCCTATAATTTGATAGTCCTGAGCCTTTAGTTCCAAGATAAGTGGAGCTATGGGCTTTTTTACTACATTTATGTGAAAAATCATCCCCTGGCTTGCTTGGATTACCTTTTGGTTGTACACATCCACGCTGTTGTTCACAACGATGGTGTCCACATCAAAGGCTACTGCGCTACGGATTATGGTGCCCAGATTGCCTGGGTGGTGAATTTGATCTACCAGTAGGATACTGTCACCGTATAGGGTGGCTTCTTTTCGGCGGCATATGCCTATGAGTTTGGTAGGGGTTGCCAGCGATGACAACTTCTCCATTACATCCTGAGTGACTTGGTATGTGGGCACATCGAAGGACTTGCTTTTCTCCGTTGTAATTATTTCCTTGAGATGCGCTGTTTTGTTGGCTTCGGATACAAGATGATAGCCCTCAACGATAAACAGCTTTTGCTTATCTCTAATGGCTTTTTCTTTGAGTTTCGCCCATTGCAGAACTCGGAAATTTGTCTGTGAGTTAATGATTGCCATAGTCGTCACCTTTCTTGTGCCAAGCTTGCACTCTCCCGTGAGGCCTTCCATATAAATAGTATAACAGGGAGGGACTACCATGGAAAATATACGTGAGTCAATTTTTGGTCTTGATACATTAGTAAAACTAGAAGACGGCGATATGGCCACAGCTATAAACCTAGATAATGCCGCAACAACCCCGCCATTTATACAGGTAATGACGGAAATAGACGAGCAAATGAAGCTATACAGCTCCATTGGCCGGGGCAGAGGCCAAAAATCTGCCCATACTACCGATGTTTACGTGGAGGCGCGGGAAACGATAAAGGAGTTCGTTGGGGCAAAGGATGAGAAATACACCGTATTCTACACCGCCAACACTACCGACGGTATCAATAAGCTTGCCTCGGCCCTTATCACAAGCAAAAATGACATGGTGCTATCCACCAGAATGGAGCATCATGCCAACGACTTACCATGGCGAGCCAGGGCCCGGGTTGTATACGCCGAGGTTGACGAGCATGGCCGGCTTAAAATCGACGATATAGAACGGCTGCTAAAAATATACACAGGCATGATAAAGTACGTAACTGTAACCGCAGCCTCCAACGCAACAGGCTATATCAATGAAGTCCACCATATCGCAAAACTCGCCCATCGCTATGGCGCGAAAATCATCGTAGACGGGGCGCAAATCGCGGCCCATCGGGAGTTTAGCATGATAGGCTGCAACCAGGATGAGAATATCGACTTCTTTGTATTCTCCGCTCACAAAATATATGCCCCATATGGCGGCGGTGCAGTTGTTGGACTAAAGGAAGAGCTTGATAAACATATCCCGGCCTTTTATGGTGGAGGTATGGTTGAAGCGGTCTTTGACAGGCGTGTCTGTTATGCTCCCGCGCCGGATAGCTATGAGGCTGGGTCTCCCAATTATCCGGGGCTGGTGAGCATGGCCGCTGCAATAAAGATGTTAAAATCCATCGGCTTTGATTATATCGCCAACCACGAGCAGCAACTGATGCAGCGCATGATTCATGGCTTAAGAGAAATCCCCGAGGTAATTCTTTACGGTGACAACGAGTACACCGACGATAGGGTCGGGATAGTATTATTTAATTTAAGAGGCCAGCCCAGTTTGGATGTGGCGGATTATCTGGCAGGAACCCACGGTATAGCGGTACGTCACGGGGCCTTTTGCTGCCATCCCTATGTTCGCCGCCTGACGAAGGAGCCAGAATGCATAGGCTGCACACCTCCGGCAGGGATGGTACGTGTCAGTTTTGGGATATACAACAATGAAACCGAAGTGGATGCCTTAATATCCGCTGTAAGGGAACTATCGATGAGGCCGAATGTGCAACGAGCCCCCACAAGGTCAGGTGGAAGAAAAAACGACCATGGCCGCCCTTTTGATAGGGGGTAATACAAAGCAAAAAGTGAGTGAGTGTGCGATGCTTCACGCTTGATTGGACTTGTACAAAGTGGATAAAAAATCCGCATGGTAACATATGGATTTTTTATCCACTTTTTCTATGATTGACGTCAACCGGCATTGGTGTACAATAAAAGAAATATCCACAAAGGAGAGAGATTATGAACAAAGGGAAAATAACAGGCTTGGCCCACATTGGGATTTTCGTCAAAGATATCGATAAATCCATCGATTATTACAAGCGCCTTGGGTTTACTTTGGACAAGGAAGAGCAACTAGGTATACGCCTAGCGTTCCTAAGTGCAGGCACCTGCTTGATTGAGCTGGTTGAGCAGAAAGACTTACTCAAGCGTGAGGCAGGGGTGGTAGACCATGTTGCCGTTGTGGTAGATGACATTGACGGGGCAATAGCAAATGCCAAGGCTCAAGGCATAAAAATCGATGCTTCCAAAATTAACGAGGTGCCAATACTAGGCGGCGTAAGAAATATATTCTTCGAAGGGCCGGATGGAGAACGGTTGGAGTTTTTTGAGTATTGTTGTACGCCATAACCCTCGGTTTTTGTCTAATTTGACAGAAAAAACCTATAAGGTTATTATCCTTGAGTAATAGTACTTTGATTCCGTTGATTATCAAGTGCAGTTAATGTCTACTCGAAGGAAGGATGTATATCTATGTTAAAGCCGGAGTATGCAAATCATATCAGCATCACGACAAATGGTGCTGATGGAGATGCCCATTTGGTGTTTGCAATTAATGTTCCTGTGTATGATGATAACTTAATGGTTACTGGCACTACGCTTCATGAAATAGCTTCAATACTAATTGCGGGGCATACATTAAAGTCATTGCACGAAACTATAGAGTCTGCTCTCAATCATACAAATGAGCCCCCACATAGTGAATCAAGCACATAAATTTTGCTTAACAGGAGAGCTAACATGTCCAATGTGTTTACGGTAGTAAGCCCCATTGGGTATACTGTTTCGTGTACACAAAGCCAATGGGATAATCATATATTGGTTAACCATCCAAATATGAAGGGCAAAGAAGACGTAGTAGCTCATGCGGTTGCCAAGCCTCAATGGGTCTATCAAAGCGATGACTTTCCAAGTCGTGACGTATATTTTGCTGTTTCCGGCAATACTAATAATAAGCTAAGATACACTAAAGTCATTGTCGAAACTAACATAAACAATGACGCCGATGTTGTTTCTGCATGGATGCAGGCAAGTGTATTAGGCAATATAAACCCAGGGGTGATTAGATATGTTAACCCTAAATTATGATAAGCATCATGATGTGCTGTATTTGGGTGTTGCAGATAATAACAACTCATATGGCTCTGATTTTGACAACAATATCAATATATTCAGGGATATTGATACTGATTGCATAACCGGGTTTATTATTTTTGGGTTTATGAGCAAATTTGTTACACATACGCTACCGCCTATAACAGAACCATTTCCGATTGATTATAGAAATGATGTTTTACCGCACATAAACTAATGCATAAAATGGGACGCCGTAGCGTCCTTTTTATTTGCAATCCAATGAACCTGCTCTCATTTTACGACAATATACATTATATAGTGAAATCAATGAGAAACGGTCTCGCCCGAGCGGCACCCTGAAACGCCGAAATAAGACGTTTTAGGGCGATTTTACCGCGACAGGCGAGGTCGATTTCGAATTATTTCACTATAGAGGGAAGAAGGAGAAGCAGCGTAAGGGGGTGGCCGGGTGGATGCACTGGAATTTGAGAAAATGCTTAAGACCCACGAAAAAGACATTTTCTCATTTTGTCTCTATTTGGCTCAGGATAGCCACAAAGCCGCCGACTTGTATCAGGAATCGCTCCTTACTGCCTTTGAAAAGCGGGATAAAATCATCCCCGACAACAACCCAAAGGCCCTGATTTTTTCCATCGCAATAGGCAAATGGCGGAATATCCGGCGAAAGGAAAGTCGCAGGCAAATAATAGCCCCAGGGCTTTCCCTTGAGGATAATGTGGCAGTACTAGCCGCACCAGCTGAGATAAACCCGGAGAGCCAAGCTCTAAGCCAATATGAAAAATCCGTTATCCGGGAAAATCTTGCAACTATGGATGACAAATTCCGCATTCCGCTGATACTCCTTTATTTTGATGATTGGGATTTGAAAAGTATCGCACAGGCACTAAAGCTGCCCGTCGGCACAGTTAAATCCAGGCTGCATAAGGGCCGCAGCCTAATCAAGAAAGCACTGGAACAGGAAGGAGGAAAATAAATGGGCGATAAGGAAATCCACAATACGCTAAAAGCTTATTTTTCGGAAAATGCAGCTCCCCCGCCGGAGTTGTCGGCTCAAGTAAGGGCCAAGCTTAGTGCCGCCAAAACCACCCAATGCCAAGAGCGGACATCGGTAATCTGGATTTGGAGCATCGTTATATATGATATCATTATATCATCCGTTATAATGTATCTTATATGGACGATTATCGGGCCGCATACTATTGTTTATGTGGTGACGGCATATGGGGTAATGTCAATTTTTGCGGTTACAATAATTGCGATTATCAGTCAGATTTCTTTAGTGCCTATCTCCAGAAAGAAGGCGAACACATGGCATTTTTCATCGTAAGCACCTGTATATTTGTTGTGACTTTGCTAGGCTTTCTGACCTGTCTATGCCTATGGGTCTACGAAGACGCAAAAGTCAAAAGTGACCAATCCCCAGTCTTATGGGTTATTATCGTGCTGCTTGTGCCAAACTTAGTAGGTCTGTTGATTTACCTATTGGTTGGCAGAACCAACAAAGCCGCAAAAGCCCCAGGAAAATATACAAAGCTGCTTATTGCCTCTGCTATATCCATGCTAATGGGCATAGGGCTTTTTGTGGCCGGAGTTGTAAGATTTTCTACTATGCAGTTCTAATTAAGGAGGATTTTTATGGCTTTATTTATTACCGGTATAATTGTATTTGTTCTTGTTATAATAGGCTTTACAATTTCATTATTGTTTTGGGTTTATGAAGACGCAAAGGTCATGAGTGACCAATCCCCTGCACTTTGGGTTATTCTTGTCCTTATAGCAAACGGTCTCGGGATAATCTTGTATTTTGTTCTTGGCAGAACCAAAAAGGAAGAAACCCCGCCAGGAAGGCATAAGAAAAAGGTCATCATATTCCTGATATGCTTAATCCCGGCTATCGCTTTATTTGTAACCGGCACCGTGCTCTTTGTAATTAATGCAGACAGCATTGTACCAAATGCGTCAATGTCCAGCGGCTCATTCACAAATCAAAGAAATAACTTAAGAAACAATCAATGGAATTTTAGCGCATCAAGAGCAAACGGATGGACCCGCCGTTCACCCAGCTTGACTGCTGATGAGATGGCTATCTTCCATGTTTCCAGTAGCAGTGGCGATGAGATAAGCTTGTTGCTGGAGCAAGGAGATATATCAGAAGTTATCAGCATTTCCAGTACTTTTCATGATTATGTAGACCTTAGCCGATTTGAGCCCGGCCGAATACGAATGACCCTGCAGTTTGACCGCGCCAATGATATTAATGTAACTCTACGATGGCGAAGATAATATTGAATGCATGTAGAAGGGATGCCGACGCATCCCTTTTTTTGTGATTTCATATTGACCTCTTCCGAAAATAGTGAAAACAAGCTGCACGTTAAGCTTGTTTTCACTATTTCGGAAGAGGTTTATTGATTTTCTTAAATATGATATGTATAATCCATATATCGAAATTATTGAATATGAGGTGAGGACATTGCACAAATCTCATTTAAAAAACGCCAGTATATTCAAGGCGTTCTGCGACGAAACAAGACTACTGGCATTATCTCTGCTTCAAAGGGGTGAAAAATGCGCTTGTGAGCTCTTGCTGCAGGTAAATGTCAGCCAGTCTACCCTATCACATCACATGAAAATCCTCGTAGAAAGCGGCGTTGTGACATCGCGAAAAGAAGGCAAGTGGATGTATTACTCAATCAACGAAGCCGGATGCGAAAAGGCCATAGCACTGCTTAAAAATCTTACAAGTCTAGAGTCAAATCAAACCCAAAATAAGGAGTGTTGTGCATGGCTAAAGAATGTTGTTCCCAAACTAGCACATCAACAAGATTAGAACCCGCCCCAAGCAAGGATGGCATAACCAAAGCATCAACTTCTCTCACTACCTGTGATATTTTCGGTGCATGGAAAGCACGCTGGGGCATAGGCCGCACGAACTACACTGTTGAACCGGGGCTTTACTCCATAGGCAGCCCAGATGGTGAGTCTCCTGTTTTGGTAAGTGCCAACTACAAGCTGACCTTCGATGTGCTCCGCAAAAACCTTACAGAACTGGATTGCTGGCTTTTGATTTTGGATACCAAGGGCGTCAATGTATGGTGTGCAGCCGGGGAAGGTACCTTCGGTACAGATGAACTGGTAAATCGCATAGAATCCGTCAGGCTTTCCGATGTAATAAGCCATAGAAAACTAATATTGCCCCAGCTAGGAGCACCAGGTATAAACGCCCATGAAATAGCACAGCGCACAGGCTTCTCAGTGACCTATGGCCCCGTCAGAGCCGAGGATATACAGGGATATATTACAGCAGGATGTAATGCAACGAAAGAAATGCGTCGTGTGAATTTTAATTTTATCGACAGACTTAAGCTAATACCTATGGAGTTAGTCCCCGCCATGAAAATGACTTTACCCATCATGGGTGCATTGCTTATCACAAACCAATTTGCAAAACGGCCCTTCGGAAAAGCTGATATCGCGGCTTATGCCGGAGCAATACTCACAGGCTCTGTTATTACTCCGATGCTGCTCCCTTATATCCCCGGCAAAGCTTTTTCGTGGAAGGGCTGGATTGCAGGGCTTTTAGGCACTGTAGGGATATTGGGTAAGTCCAAAGGATTTAAGAAAGGTAATCGACTGATGTCCGCAGGACAATTATTATTGTTCCCGGCACTTTCTTCATATCTTGCTCTCAACTTCACAGGCAGCACCACATATACATCCCCCTCCGGTGTTAAAAAGGAAATGGAAATAGCAATGCCCCTTATTATCGCGGCTGGTATCGCAGGGGGAATTATAATGCTTGGCTCCTACCTTTTCGGAAGGAGGAGTAAGTAGTGACGACCCATAGATATTTAGAAGATGTAACGACCCTTGCCCTAGATACGGACAAATGCACGGGCTGCGGCCTTTGCGAAGCTGTCTGTCCACATGGAGTCTTTGAAATAAGCAATAAAAAAGCATCTCTGACTGACAAAGATACCTGTATGGAATGTGGTGCCTGCGCCCTCAATTGCCCAACAAAAGCAGTAACGGTAAATGCAGGAGTTGGCTGCGCGGCGGCATTTATATATGGCTGGCTTACAGGGGGCGAGGCAAAATGCGGCTGCAGCACGAGTGCATAAAAAGGGGCTGCATTGTAAAGAATGCCATAACATCAAGGCTCGTCATCCCGGATTAAATCCGGGATGACGGGCTTTTTAGTGTAAATTAACGTGACAGCCCCTTCTATATTACTTTACTGCTGCCAGTAATCTTCTCTTCTTTTCTTCCTTCTCTTCTTACCCGGTTTATCCCGCACAACTACTTCATCAATAATCCACGCCACCACAAAAACTAGTAACGCATAACTCCACGGAATAAAGAACAGGCCTAAAATAACAAATACTCCCCCTGCAACCCCGTACACGGATATACGTAGCTTCCCGTTTTTGACAAAGCCAGCAATTTCTTCCAGCACCCAAGCCCCGATAAATACAACCCAGCCTGGATGCCACAAGCCATGTACAAAGCCCAAGAATAAATAAACCAGTACCGCGACGGGATAAATGGCATTGGACAACTCTAAATGAAAACCGCCTCTTATACCGAGGTCTCTATCCAACTCGAAGATGCCATCATCGTCCTCGTAGTCATCTACATCCCCCCAATGGCCTACTCGGATATCGAAGGGGCCTGATTTATGTTGCTGTACATTGCTCTTGGCGGGTTCAGGTTCTTTAAGCAAATAATCTGTAGACACATTCAAAACCCCGCTAAGGGCTACGATGCTTGCAACATCAGGTGCGACTGCCCCAGACTCCCAATCTGCAATGGTCATAGTAGAACGATTCATACTCGCTGCCAGTTGGTCCTGGGTAAGGCCTCGCTGAGCGCGCAAACTTTGGATTTTTTCGCCTATAGTCACTAAGAAACCTCCTTAAATGGAATTTACGTCCATTATAAATAGGCTGCAGCTAAACTACAAGCAATTTCGGGATATTCTCTAAGCTCTACTGCTGCGTTTGCATCCTCTGCAATAAGCAACACTGCCGCAATTACGGCAATCAAAAATATCAAGGCCAGAATCCTGTACAAAATCTCCCTAAAAGAGAAAGGCCCCTTCCCCATGGTGTCACCAGGCTTGTTGTCAGGCATATGTACTCCTCCAAAAAACAGCTCTTCGACTTCTTTTATATTGAAAGTATAGTAGGGTATCATTGTATTGCCAACTTACGTTTTTGTGACAAAAAAATATTTTGCATGGTATCTTGCATTATATTATACCATGTGATATGCTGTATCCAGCAAGACAATATACCACGCAATGAAAGGAGGAGCTCATGACTGCACAGTTGAAGAAAGGAACCCTGGAGCTATGTGTGCTCAGCTTGCTTTCCAAAGCTGATCGATACGGCTTCGAGCTGGTGGGGGCAATTTCAGCCCAGATACAAATCTCTGAGGGCACTATTTACCCCCTGATGAAACGGATAAAAGATGAAGGCTATGTAACTACCTACCTTCAGGAATCACCGGAAGGCCCACCACGAAAATATTACCGCATTACCCAAAGTGGCCGTAACTCCTTAAAAACCATGGAAGAAGAATGGCGAAACCTATCAGCAGGTATTAATAAAATTCTGGAGGGATAATGGGAAAAATACGCTTTTATTTTTCTCACGTCAAAATAAAAACGCCGATGAAGGAGGCATGAAATTATGAGGAAGCATGAATTTATAAACGAATTAACAAGGGCACTGTCACAAGTAGACCCACAAACCCAGCGGGAAATTATCGCGGATATAAACGAGCACTTTGCAGAAGGAGCCAGCCAAGGCCTTTCCGAAGAAGAAATTTGTAGGAATCTCGGACAACCCAGCCAGATTGCGGAGCAAGTATTGGAGGAATTAAAATCAAGTGGCGGCCAAAGGAGCTACAACCACTATCAAGACAGCGGCAACCTCTTTGAGTCAATCGGAGATTTAGTCGGCAATGTAGGCGATTTTGTAAGCAGCATTGTCGGCGACATAGGTAACAACAACGATTTCGACACCTTCTCAAAAATTGATGATTATCCAGATGATTTTTCCAATTTTAACGAAACCACCCGGGTGCGAGGCGGCTATGAAATCAATATTGAAGAAACCATAGCCGATGTACGAAGCTTAGATGTTGACCTTAGCTGTTGCGAACTAATGATACGCCCCGCTCCACAAGGAGAAATGGCGCGGGTAGCCATCAAAGGCCGGAGCAGATACGATAATTTTCAGATAGAAAATAGAAATGGACGCTTATTTATTGCACAAAAACACCCGAAATTTCGGTTCGAAATATTAAGTTTTAGAACCAAGATTAAAGCAATGGTCTATCTCCCTGCCAATTTTAATGGGGAAATAAAAGTTAGAGTCAGTGCCGGTAATATTAAGCTTGCCAATCTTTGCGGCAATTTGGACCTAAATGCATCCGCCGGTTCCATTACTATAGATATGCACAGAGGGGAATATGCTCGTCTGCGCTCTTCTGCAGGGGGTATAAGGCTTGCTCATTGCGGGATAATCGACATTGACGCAAAATCCTCTGCCGGGGCTGTTAGTGTAGAGGGGCAGGGAGTAGGCAATCTTAACTTGGATTCCTCCGCAGGTGAAATCAATGTACGGGTGATAAAGCTTGGAGGCGAAACCAAACTGTCCAGCTCTGCCGGTACCATCAAGCTAGAGGCACAGGAGGTTATGGGCAATATTACGGCAAGGGCCTCCGCAGGGGGAATCACCATGCGACTGCCAAGAGATGTAAATTGCCGCATTGATGTAAAAAAGCCCAGTCTTGGTGTATTTGAAAATTATCTAATGGGCAATCCCAACTCACCATATGTAATACGGGCATCTGCCAGTGTAGGGTCGATAAGATTTGAGGCATTGGATTAGTAGCAAAAACAAAGGGGATGGCAATAGGCCATCCCCTTTATACATACTCAGCAAGATTTATTCGTATTCATATTCATATTCATATTCATATTCATCATTATCATTACCCTGAGCAATAAGCGCAAGCACCGTCTCTAATGCATCCATACCTGGGAGGTTTCTGATTTGTGGTGTCACACCATGCTCTTCGATGGAGCGGCCATAATCATCTGTATGGGAGCCTATATCTACGCGCCATATAATACCTGTGTTGGGCAGGACTATATATACGTGATATCCAGCTGTTACACCAGATGTATTCTCACCAACAACCGTTGCAAAGCCTGAGCTTATAGCCAGCATAGCTGCCGCAACAGAAGCGGACATAGACATCTCGTCCACCAACAGCCATATTTCACCTTCAAAAGGTATCCGCATTTCATCAGGGATTGCATCCGGGTTTACGAGCTCCTGGGAAACAAGTACATAACTCAACCGCTCATAATCATCTGGGTGGAACTGCACAAGACCACGTTGGCTTACAACGTCACTGATTGGATGGATTCCGGCATAGAACGCCTCCTCAGCAATGCCAAGTGACAGGAATAATTGCAAGTATGCATCCATAACTGCAACGGCGGTTTCACCACCAGCAAAGAATTGATAACTGTTTAGGTGAGCAGCTTCTCGTACAAGGGGGATATAGATTGCCTGTACAAAATAAGACATGTCGCCACCAAGATTGCCTCTGATGTCAAGGATTAGATGGTCAAAATCCTGAACCTCCCGCAAAAACGGCACAGTAGTCAGATTATCGAATATCCGGCATGCCATAAATGAATTGATTCGCAAATATGCAACTTCATCTGGGACAAGAATTTCCGTAACAATATTGCCTGGGACTTCCGGCCATCCGGCGTCTTCGGCATGTAAGTCAAACTCATATTCTCCATAAAACCATACTGCTCTTGGATCTACGTACGCGCCATGGGTCGTACGGATTTGTGCCCGGTTATACTCTGATACAAAGGGACTATGGTATCCTCTTTGGGTAACCGTAAGGAGTGTCCTATACATGATGATATCCCGCGCGCCTAAGTGCCCAATCCCTTGGAAAGGTGCCTGGAAGGAGAAGACAATCAGAGAAATCAGGTAATTGGCGGCAACCGAGCGAGGCTCGTCACAGTCACGGATTGGGAAATGCTCGGGAAGATACGGCACCGTAATGGGCAGCATATTTTCAATAATGTATCTGTGCTCAGCTACATGCTCTTCAAAGTTTATACCCAAACGTCTGTATAGCACATTGTCCCATGCAGAGTTGGCCAATGTAAATTCTATCATGTAATCAAAATCCACAAGGGCGATATCCCTTGCTTCCTCTGTCAGCTCAAGGACTATCATTTCAACTGCGTCAGCGGCATTTGACAGAAGAATAATATCATCCATGGTAATAAATGCACGATTACTTATCATGATGACTCCATGCTCCAGTGTCATAGGGACACTGTTTACATAGGCATGGGTTTCGTTTGCAAACAATACAATGGTGGTATCGTCAACAGTAATGAGAATGGCTCTGTACTCATGAACCCATTCTACTTCAGCACCAACCTCTTCTACAAAGAACTGCCTGATAGGTACCAAATCCAACGTCGCTGCCGGAGCGGTGTCTGCCATTACAATGGCAGATGGCACTAGTGCTACCATGGATATTACCATTGCAACAGATAACACCATGGCCACGATAATTTTTGTAACTTTCCTCTTCATTGTTGCCTCCTTATTATTTCTGCCGATTGTAGGCAGAATCATTTGCATAACTATATTACCCTATATATCGGGCAATTGCCAATTAATTGCCTCTTGCCCGCTTTGCAACAAAAATTCATTGGTCTTGGAAAAATGCCGACATCCAAAAAATCTTCCCCCTGCCAGTGGGCTGGGATGCGCCGCATTCAAAACCAAATGTTTTGGATTATCAATAAGCCGCCCCTTGGCTTGGGCATCTTTGCCCCATAATAGGAAAACCATAGGGGTAGGCCTATCATTTAGATGATACATCACCGTGTCAGTAAACTGCTCCCAACCTTGGCGTGCATGGCTGCGGCTACGCCGGGCTTCTACAGTAAGCACTGTGTTAAGAAGCATAACACCCTGCTTGGCCCAATGCACCAAATGCCCGTTATTGGGAATAGTACAGTCCAGGTCATCCTTCAATTCCTTATAAATATTGGCTAGTGACGGCGGCGTCCTAGCCCCCGGCAGGACAGAAAAGGCCAGCCCATGAGCCTCACCAGGATTTATATATGGGTCTTGCCCGACAATAACTGCCTTAACATTGCTGTAGGGTGTGAGCTTTAATGCATTAAAAATATCATGCATATTTGGATAAATTGTACGGGTAGAATAGGCGTTCTTTAAGAAGGCGCGGAGTTTGATGTAATATTCTTTATCATACTCCTCCGCCAGAATCTCGTCCCAGTCATTATGTAATTTAACCATCAATACACTCTCCATAGCTATCTTTATAGCTCAATTTTACTCGAATTATTAGAGTTTGACAAACCCTTGTAAACCCTTCAAAATATCGAAAAGCTAGAGGGGGCCCCATATGTACAACTTTTCATTCCATGTAACTGCGGATGATTACCTTGAGTTTAACAAGCACCATAACTGGGCAATCTTTAAAACCCGAAAATTTAATTATATTATCGTAACTACCATACTTATCTTAATCGGGTTTCTCCTTTTTGACATCCTGTTTCTCGCTGAGGAGTTTCGCATTGAGAATCTGGGCTTTATTAGTATTTTGACTTTGATGATTCTCATAAACTTTATGCCGTCTATATATATGTGGGAGTAATGCAAGCGACCATACTTCCTAATTCTGCCTTTGAAAGCGAAGAACAAAAGCAGGAGTTTCTGGTGTTTATACGCAGCAAAAAGCCGGTAAAATATTGAAAATTTGAGGAGGTATACAGATGTACAATTTTTCATTCCACGTAACCGAGGCTGATTACTTAGAATTTAATAAGCAGCATAACCTTGCGAGCCTAAAGACCCAAAAATTTGTCCGCGTCATTAGAGTTATTTTACTTATCTTAATCGGGTTTCTTGTCTTTAGCACCGTGTTTATCGTTGATGAACCCCGAGTTGGGGATTTGGTTTTCTTTGGTTTTTTAGCCGCCTTCGTCATCTTCGGATTCAAACCACTTACACTCTTGCTAGTAAGAGTGCAAATCCGGACAATAAAGAAACAGGGGAAGCTCCCATTCAACAAGGATGTGCAACTGCGGTTCGATGAGGATAGTTACACAGAAATCACCGATGTATCCGAAACCAAAATGAAATATACCCCCCTGGAAAGGGTAGTAGAAGGGCCCAATGCAGTCTATATCTATGTGGGAGCAATACAGGCAACTTTAATCCCTAATGCTGCCTTTGAAAGTGAAGAGCAAAAGCAGGAATTTCTGGTGTTTATACGCAGTAGGAAACCGGTAAAAATCATGTAGTGGGTTTTGTCATTTTGGTCAAAGCCGCTTTTATCCGGTTTGGAATGTAAATGGGGCCATCTCACGCGAGACGGCCCCATTCAAAATTATCTAGCATACATATGAGTACTCACCACAGCCTACCTCATGCTTCTCACCATTTGGTAAGCATATCTCCGCCGTCGTATTCGGCGGGATTTTTGCGGTCAGATGGAGTTTTCCATCTTTCGACTCCCATTTTGACTCAACTTTGCCATATGGTGTATCCAGTTTTCCTTCCGCCCATGTGAGATTTCCTCCTGGCTTCGGCTCTATTCTAATCCGCTTATAACCCGGCTCAAGTGGATTAATCCCCGCAACCACTTTGTATAACCAATCCCCGATTGCGCCATATGCGTAATGGTTAAAGGAGTTCATATCCGCGCTCCACATGCTGCCGTCTGGCTTGATGCCGTCAAGATGCTCCCAAATTGTTGTAGCTCCTGCCTTTACCTGATAGAGCCAAGAAGGATAATCCTCACGCTCAAGGAGCTTATACGCTTCTTCTAATCTATTGTTTTGGCTTAGAGCATGGCAAAAATACGGTGTTCCTAAGAAGCCAGTTACTAGATGACCGCCATTTTCTTCGATTAACGCTACAAGTGTTTCAATGGTACGGGGGATAAATTCGTCAGGGGTCAGACCAAATACCAGAGACAGAATATGCGCTGTTTGTGTCCGTGCTGCAAGCCGTCCTGTTGGGGTAAAAAACTCGTTATGATATGCTTTTTCGATTTCGGTGCGCAGCTTGCTGTACTTATCGACATCCGCGTTTTTGCCCAAAACCTCCGCCGTTTTTACGAGGAGCATGGTGGAATACGCATAGTATGCCGTTGCGCATAAATCCCTTGGAGTAGCACCTACATAGCTGCCTTCCTTTGCGTCAAGGGCTACCCAATCCCCAAAATGGTTGCCGGTATTCCACAGATGCCCATTGGCTACAGAGCTTATATATTCTACCCAGCCACACATACTTTCGTATTGTTCCTCTAGTAGCCGCTTATCACCAAAGCTTTCGTAGACAGCCCATGGCACAATAACCGCCGCATCACCCCATCCGCATGCCGAATGCCCCGAGTTATAAAAATCCCCTGATCTTCTTAGTGTATCCGGGATTACATGAGGGACCCCACCACATGGATGCTGGTCGAGCTTTAAATCCTTGAGCCATTTACGGAAAAACGGCAGCACATCATAGAGATAACAGGCGGTGTGAATAAAGACTTGGGCATCCCCTGTCCAGCCAAGCCGCTCGTCACGTTGAGGGCAGTCCGTGGGGACATCTAGAAAATTACCCTTTAGCCCCCATGTGATATTGCTCTGAAGTTGATTTACAAGGGGCTCTGAACAGGCGAAGTCGCCGATTTTTCTCATATCAGAATGTATTACGATTGCGGTAAAGTCCTCTGGATTAATTTTTCCATGATACTCATCAATTGCTATATACCGAAAACCTTGGAATGTAAAGAAAGGTTCATATGTTTCAACGCCGCCGCCTTTTAATATATAGGTGTTCGTGCATTTTGCCGCACGCAGGTTTTCTGTATAAAAATTGCCGTCCGAATCCAAGACCTCTGCATGGCGCAAGGTAATACGGTCGCCGGCATTGCCCGACACCTTAAACTTTACCCGTCCGGTCATGTTCTGCCCAAAGTCTAACACCTTCTCGCCTTTTGGCGTTGTGATAAAATCAATAGGCTTTATTATTTCTATTCTACGAACCGGGTCACCGTCGAAGGGCTCAATCGAAAAACTGCCCCTTGGGTGAATGGAAACAGGCTGCCAGTTCTTCAGGCTTTCCTTCCTGGCATCATAGGTTTCGCCATGATACATTTCTGTATAAACAATAGGGCTGTCTTTAAACTGCCAGTCCTCCCCGGTCAATATTGTTTCGCAGCTGCCATCTGTGTAACATAAATCAATTTGCGCAGAGAAAGCCATTTTATCGCCGAAGAGATTACGTGTAACGACAAAATGCAAATCACCCTTGTACCAACCAGGACCGACGCTTGCTGTCAGCATATTTTCACCTTCGGTAAGCATTTCGGTAATATCAAAGGTTTGGTAAAGCAGCCTGAAATCATAAGCAGACCAACCGGGATTGAAGCAGGTGTTTGTGATGGGCTTCCTGCCGATGTACACTTCATATATACCTAGTGATGTGGCATACATCCGTGCGAATTTTATGGGCTTTGTGATTTTGACATTTTTGCCAAAGGTTTTTACACAAGAATCTTCCGGTTTATCATCTGCTTGGATAAAGGGAGCAGTCCATTTTTCCAGAGCTGTTTCAAACCACCCGTCGCTCCAATCGCTCCAGGTCCCGTTTACACATACCTTGACCCGCCAGTTATACCGGGTTGTATAGGCTAAAGGCTTGCCGGCGTAATCCACAAAAATAGATCTGGAGCAGGCGACCTCGCCGCTGTCCCATACCATACCATCGTCATCGGTGAGTTGGATATGGTACTTCTCCTGAAAGGCATTGTTGATATCTGTTTCTATTTTCCAACCGAAGCGAGGCTTCATGGTTGGGATACTTAAGGGGTTTGTGAGTGACTCACAGGTTAGGTGATTTACTTTCAACATGGCTTACCTCCATTTATTAATGATGTCCCATAATAACATATCTTTATTTTGCGTTCTCGTTTAAATCCTCTTTTTCCTCGTCCTAATAAAAAACATTAACACTCCCCCAAGGCTCACAAAGGCAAGCCCGGCAAATGTCAACAGTACCGATACACTCCCGGCCCCTCCTGACATCGGCAGCTCAAAGTCGACCCAATTGCCAAGGAACCAATCTATATCAATAGGACTGAAGTTATTGAGGATAAATGGAGGAATGATTACACCACCTATATCCTTAAACAGGATAATGGTAGAATCTGTGGGGTCATTAATAATCTGCCACTGGCCCATGGGTAGCTGGAAACCCGATGGTGCTTGATATTCCACCAGTTGGTATATGAAACCAGGGGTCATATAAAAACCCAGGGGGTCCATTGTAGCCACACCTGGGCTTACATTCTCCGTCATATTCACTTCCTGCCAGGGGGAATTTGGCTGATTGGCAATGTCAACTTGTACAAGACCATCGCCTCCTATGCTTAGGCCTGATGCATCGGCACGGAAAACCCTGAACCGAGCATTAGGTAGCAACACCGCCATTGGAGGGTTGGCATATAGCTGCTGGTTGGTTTTGAAAAATTCAAATAGCACCGGTGAAACACGGAAGTTTATATCATAATTGTTTAACAGGTGAACTCGTACGGGTACCGGATAAGTAAGCTGGCTGGTGGTTGCAAATCCCAAGTGAGGCATGTGTGTAAGTGCGTTTGATGGGGGCACATAACGGCGGCTTGCACGATTTTCCGCAAAAGTAACATTCACAAGGCTAAGATTGCTGTATGCAATTTGGTCTCCCGTATAAGCCGGTGAAACGCGTATTAGAGGGCTATTGTAATCGTGTCGTTCGCTGAAAACGCCGCCGCCCATGCCATTTGGAGCAATATTATTTGTGATATGAGCACCATTGGCTGTCAGATGACCGTACTCACATACATATATCCCGCCCCCATGCTGCCCAGCTTCATTGCCAAGGATTCCCACTGTGGAGCCTGTCTGAATAAAAGTCCCACCTCGCAAGTATATTCCGCCGCCGTTTCCTGCGGCGAAGTTACCTTCGTCTTCCTCAGGGTCGCCGCCAATGGTACCCCCTGTCATGGTGAATATGGGAGAGGCATGATTAAAGACTATGCCGCTAAGAACAAATGTGCTAGCCGATACATGCACTCCGCTACCGTTTTGGGTGACTATATGACCGCTAATATTACCGCCATGCATGTAAAACCGGGAGGGATGAGAAACCACATTGTTGTTGGCCACAGTCCCAGTAAAACGCCCCCCGGTCAAGTGCACTCCGCCACCATTTGAGTTGCCTGGAGCACCTACAAGACGGGTGTTGCCGCTGATGAGACCGCCATGCATATTAAACGTACCGTTGGAAACACGCACACCATGGCCTGTGGAATTCCAACCAACCACCACCGGTTGATGTATATATCCGTTGCCGATTATCCTGCTGTCGCCCCCCATATTGAATATGGAATTAACGGTAGTGCCCCCCACATAAACCCCACCGCCATATCGAGCATGATTATTCTCTATAATTCTGGTTCTTGTAGTACCGGGGACATCTGTCATGTTAAAGGTTCCGTTCATCACATAAACCCCGCCACCTAGCCCAGTACTTACGACATTGTTGGCGTTGACTCCATGGGAGACATTGTTGCGGATTATGCCACCACGCATGTTGAATACATCTTGCGCATGGATTAGCATTACGCCTCCCCCATGGTTATTGGAGCGATTGGTATGGATTTCGCCGGCGTACATGTCAAATCTTCCTCCATTTTGAAGAAACACTCCACCGCCGCCGCGATTGGCAGCAAGACCGGGGCCACCTGGGGTCCCTGCAAGACCAGTTGCCGTATTGTTATGTATTACACCATAAGTCGTAGTGCCGTCAGTGGCTGTGCCATAATCCATAATAAGTATGCCGCGCTCAATATTCACTCCCCCACCAAAAAGGCCTCTGTTTTCATACATCTCGCCACCGAAAATATATATCCTGGGAAGAGCACTTCCAGGGGTCAGACTGCTGGCACCGGTAAGGGGTCTGCCTACAATCGCACCTCCGCCAAAGCGTCCGATATTGTAACTAATTATGCCGCCGTACATATAGAATGTTGATGCCGGGCTTGCAACGCCGGAATATCCCTGGACAGCTACCCCACCTGCGGAGTTTCCTGCGGGTTCTCCAGCTTCGGTTGTTAGATGATTGTTGGTAATGCTGCCGCCATTCATGATAAATGTAGCACCAGCTATGACGAGCACTCCGCCGGCAGTATAACCGGCGATTACTCTATTGTTGCTGATTTCACCACCATTCATAGTAAAGCTGGCACCTGCACCCCTCACAGTAACCGCACCGCCCTGGTGAGTATATCTGTGACGATTGTTCCTAAGTATACTACCCGTTTCCATGTACAAGCTTCCACCCGCATTTACCTCGATTCCGCCGCGTATGGCGGTAGGCAATGAATCTTGGCCACACAAGATAATATTTTCTAAGCGCAATATACCGTCTACCAAGAAATGTCGCCACAAAATCTGCACTTCGGGGAAGTTGTTGTTAGCTGTAGTGCCTGCCGTCCGCTGTACCATACGCCTCTCTTGGTCGCTAGTCAGGGTGATGTCAGCAGTCGCGGGAATCGTAATGGCTTGATTAGTGCCTGTTGCATTGGGAAGGAATATATCAACTGTAAGTTCAATAGTCGTCGCTATACCAGAAGTTGCCGCATCGTCCACTGCATCGCGTAAATCTGCCCAACTGTCAACCTGTACTATAAGGAGAGGAGCAATACCGATATATCCCCCATCTCCCTGGGCCTCCCACTCATAATAATCGAGATAATAGTAATAATCCCTATATCTCTCATATTCGTAACTATTGTCATAATCTATGTACTGGTAATATGGGATATATGTTATGTATCCACTGTATTCGTAATAATATTTCTCATATGCTTCAACTATGTAAGAATTATATTCTCCATAATATACCTCACTATGGTATGGAAGATATCTCTCATAATCATCTGAGGCAAACACAAAAATAACCATCACTATTGACAGCACAAAAAACATTAAAACCACACGTAACCAACGGTGGCCTTTTGCAAAGGTGTTCATTACAATCACCTCATGATTCCTTTCCTATGTACACTACAAAGACGACACTGCGCCACATCTAGCTTATACCACATGGGCCCCTAAAACACAACGTTTTACTTATTACATGTTTGTAACTTTTTGCCTGACTATCTGACTATATGTAATACGGATGTGTATGAGGGCTTTTGCTTAACCGGCACCGCCTGCCGTTATGCATAAAGGGGGTAGCGTACCTAGTTTTAGATCCGGCCAGGCCCGCCGCCCATGCTAGCACCTTTATTGCGTTTTGCGGCAACCATCGGGGGCCCGGGACCCCAAATTAACTCAAGGCCATAGTAGTGGATTAGCCTACCCAGTGCGTCACACCAGTAATTCAAGGTACTGTGGGTCATTGGGACTAGGCCTATTTCTAATTAAAAAGCTATACCCAATCACCGTCGTAATATTGGTGTTGGGTATAGCTTTTTAAATGGTGAATGTTACTTTTCCGGTTTTTCCATTATCATCAAAACCGGGGTGCATAATTATTGCATTAATTGATTGTCCAGGTATTCTGCATTGGGTTGGCATTATGATGCGCCATTAGCTCGGCAGAACTAAGGATATAAGTTCCACCCACATTACTCCAAGTGCCTGCCCGTAGTGCAGGGCCGTTTGGTAGATTAACGAATACAAAATTTTGGCCCAGGGTGAGTTGCTGCAGTGGCGCACCGCTAAACATGAAACTCATGTTGGTTATGTTGTGGGTGCTCCAACCGGATAAATCCAGACTGGTAACGCCCATTGCATTCTGGAATAACCCATGCATGGCCGTAGCACTTGACGTGTTCCAATTGGATATATCATCGATGGTCATATTTGTATCCTGGAACATCCGGCCCATGTTGGTTACATTGCTCATATCCCAGTTGGATATGCCCTGTACACTTGATAAGCTACTTGTGCCTCGGAAGATGCCGTAAGTTATGGTGACATTGCCCGTTTGCCAACCGGTGAGGTTAAGGCTTGTGAGACCAGTTGCACCTTCAAACATGCTTCGGGCATTGTCCAAGCTGCGGGTGTCCCAGCGGGATAAATCTAAGCTGGTAAACCCTGTCGCTCCTTGGAACATCCCATGCATTGTGAATACATTGGCGGTGTTCCAGTTAGAGACATCTACAGTTCCATTGGTCAAGCTTGTTGCATCTTGGAACATATGGTGCATTCTTTGGGCACTTCCTGTGTTCCAGCCTGAAATATTGCCAACACTCGTAAGATTAGATTCTTGGAACATACGTCCCATGTTTATAACTCTACCTGTGTCCCAGCCAGATAAATCCAAGGTTGTAAGGCCGGTTGCACCGCGGAATATCCCGTACATATCTGTTACATTCGAGGTATTCCAGGAGGATACCTCCAGCTGTGTTATGCCTCTTACATTTGTAAACATTGCGTGCATGGTGATTACACGGCTGGTATCCCAATCGGACACATCAAGGCTTGTAAGGCTGTTGGCCTCTTGAAACATATGATGCATTCTCTGTACACGGCTTGTGTCCCAGCCGTTGATATTGAGGTGTACAAGGTTGTTAGCTCCCATAAACATCCGGCCCATGTTGATTACATTGCGGGTATCCCAGCTTGATAGGTCGAGGCTTGTAAGGCTGCTGGCGTTGCGGAATAGGGCATACATCATGGTGGCTGCGCTGGTGTTTATATAGTCCAGGCCTTGGATGGAGTAGACGAGAGATAGGTCGGAAAACAGGCCTTGGAGCTGTGCCCCGGCGGTTATTGGGCCTTCTATTATTACGCGATGGATGTCTTGGCGGTAGGAATGCCAGGGGCTTGTTGGGGAGTTCCAGTTGATGGTGCCTGGGGAGAGATATAGACTACCATTTGCGTGTAAAGTCCAATAGACAGTGGATACTACACCGGAAGCGATTGGATAGGGCCCTGAAATTATCAACCCAATGTTATTCATTTCGGTCCGGAGCTGGATTGCTGCTGTGTCAACTTGTTCTTGTGTTGCAAGGGGATTGTCACGGACCGTTATGGCTACCTCCCAAGCGTATAGAAACGGAGCGTGGTCCCAATCTGGGAATAAATCAAGGTCGAATGCTTCCGCCTCGGTTATTGCTGTTATTAGGTCTGCTCGGTTGATGGGGGGTGGCGTGGGCGTTGAGCCTCCTCCCCCAAATTCCTCAGCTATGCGTTCAAGGTCATTAACTGTAAGTGTGATATGATACTCACTATTTACGCCAAGACTTTCAAATGTCCCATCCGCAGCAACTCGATAGATGCTTTGACAAGGCGAGATTAACACTGCTGGTCGTCCCTGCACAAATGCAGAGCGCATGAACAAAACAACTTCATTGCCTATCGGGAGTGGAAACAACCTATCGTTGACGAGGTTTGTGAACCCCATTCGCCCTCCCAACTGCATGACCTCCATAATATCGCCTGTTTCCACATCTCCCTTAAAAACCTCTAAAACTCTAAGCCTATTAACCGTAGTTATTTCATATGGGTCAAATGGAATATCATCAGGCCAACCTTGCGGTGACCCAACCCAGGTATTTGTCCTCTGGACTCTTTCATCTAAAACCTCAACCCTCACAACATGTGTTGCATCCGAAGCTAATTCATCAATACCAATGTAAGAATAGTAATCTCCCGATGAATGTATGCTTCCTAGATAATTTACAAAAAAAGTTGCCACTAGCAAGATGACAATCATTATTATTGTAGTTCGAATAATATACTTTTTCATAACAGTCCTCCAGTAGTGGAATCAATGAATGCTGGGTTTTTTCGGTGATAAGGGATGGTAGGCCATTACAAAACTTGGTGTTTTGTAATAGCCTGCCATCCCCCGTCCTGCACCTTACCAAAAACCCCTTGAAAGCAAAGCCTCCATGGGGTTTTATCATACAAAAATATCGCCTAATCCAAAACAAAAACCGTAACTTCTCGCAACTCTCTATCCCAAAATGTAAATGCATCAAAGTTCTCAATAACAAAGCGCAACGGCACCAACACACGATTATTACGCAACAGTGGCGTACCCATGTCCTCGGGCAGCGGTTCGCCGACAGGCAGGCGAAGCACTGTATCATTGTAGTAGATATATGCTGTGCGGGTTGACCTGTCCCAGCGTGGAGTTGCGCCTAGGGCTTCTGATACCAGACGTATGGGTACCATGGTACGGTTTTGGGTGATAAAGGGGGCGGCATCGCTTGTTTGTTGGGTGCCGCGATAGTAGTAGCTGTATTGGTTGATGGTTAGGCACAACAGAGGTGTTGGTAGCTGGTAAACAAGCGCGCCGATAATACCTGAGCCTGCAAACTCAAAGTAGAAATAATCCCGGTCTGCTGAAAAACTGCCAGGGATAACTGTGTAATCTCCCGAATCAGGGTCAATTACAAAGCCCCTAAACATCAGCAGTTGTACATCTGTTAGCTCTAGGTCACCTACATATACACTGATAACGCCAATCAAGGATTAAAAGCAAAGGAAAGCACAAGCAATCCTGGCAAAGATGAAAGCAATCAATCCAGCAGCAGAGCGAACCTTGGAAGCACGTTGAATATTGGTTTTTTCGATAATCC